>WLWD01005892.1_pt1 | contig 101642 bp, 74 predicted proteins | sample 6712731 | NCBI WGS metagenome assembly WLWD01 (sample SAMN12718690, study PRJNA576275) | sponge metagenome | isolation source: marine sponge | host: Mycale hentscheli | place: New Zealand: South Island, Marlborough, Capsize Point | collected 2014-11-01 | reverse complement strand
TATAAGAGTGTTTAATCCTGCACTCTCCGCAGCTATCTCCACCACCACTATGAGAGTGTTTAATCCTGCACTCTCCACAGCTATCTCCACCACCACTATAAGAGTGTTTAATCCTGCACTCCCCGCAGCTACCTCCACCACCACTATAAGAGTGTTTAATCCTGCACTCTCTACAGCTATCTCCACCACTACTATAAGAGTGTTTAATCCTGCACTCTCCACAGCTATCTCCACCACCACTATAAGAGTGTTTAATCCTGCACTCCCCGCAGCTATCTCCACCACCACTATAAGAGTGTTTAATCCTGCACTCCCCGCAGCTATCTCCACCACCGCTATAAGAGTGTTTAATCCTGCACTCCCCGCAGCTATCTCCACCACCGCTATAAGAGTGTTTAATCCTGCACTCTCCACAGCTATCTCCACCACCGCTATAAGAGTGTTTAATCCTGCACTCCCCGCAGCTATCTCCACCACCACTATAAGAGTGTTTAATCCTGCACTCTCCGCAGCTATCTCCACCACCACTATGAGAGTGTTTAATCCTGCACTCTCCACAGCTATCTCCACCACCACTATAAGAGTGTTTAATCCTGCACTCCCCGCAGCTACCTCCACCACCACTATAAGAGTGTTTAATCCTGCACTCTCTACAGCTATCTCCACCACTACTATAAGAGTGTTTAATCCTGCACTCTCCACAGCTATCTCCACCACCACTATAAGAGTGTTTAATCCTGCACTCCCCACAGCTATCTCCACCACCACTATAAGAGTGTTTAATCCTGCACTCCCCGCAGCTATCTCCACCACCACTATAAGAGTGTTTAATCCTGCACTCTCCACAGCTATCTCCACCACCACTATAAGAGTGTTTAATCCTGCACTCCCCGCAGCTATCTCCACCACCACTATAAGAGTGTTTAATCCTGCACTCTCCACAGCTATCTCCACCACCACTATAAGAGTGTTTAATCCTGCACTCTCCACAGCTATCTCCACCACCACTATAAGAGTGTTTAATCCTGCACTCTCCATAGCTATCTCCACCACCGCTATAAGAGTGTTTAATCCTGCACTCTCCACAGCTATCTCCACCACCGCTATAAGAGTGTTTAATCCTGCACTCCCCGCAGCTATCTCCACCACCGCTATAAGAGTGTTTAATCCTGCACTCTCCACAGCTATCTCCACCACCGCTATAAGAGTGTTTAATCCTGCACTCTCCATAGCTATCTCCACCACCACTATAAGAGTGTTTAATCCTGCACTCTCCACAGCTATCTCCACCACCACTATAAGAGTGTTTAATCCTGCACTCCCCGCAGCTATCTCCACCACCACTATAAGAGTGTTTAATCCTGCACTCCCCGCAGCAATCTCCACTACCACTATAAGAGTGTTTAATCCTGCACTCTCCACAGCTAACTCCACCACCGCTATAAGAGTGTTTAATCCTGCACTCCCCGCAGCTATCTCCACCACCACTATAAGAGTGTTTAATCCTGCACTCTCCACAGCTATATCCACCACCGCTATAAGAGTGTTTAATCCTGCACTCTCCACAGCTATCTCCATCACCGCTATAAGAGTGTTTAATCCTGCACTCTCCACAGCTATCTCCACCACCGCTATAAGAGTGTTTAATCCTGCACTCTCCACAGCTATCTCCACCACTACTATACCTCCACATAAAGATTATCTATTTCTCCATAGTTTTCCTGACTTGTTGCTGCTTAGTGCCTTATCAAGGCATTACAGCAAGAAGCATAGGACAACTAGAGAACCAGAGTGCAGCTGGCAAGCATAACTTTAGCAATAATGACTACTCCACCTGTGAGAAGAATGTGGCCTCTGTGTGTGAACTACCTTCAATTCAAAATGTCACAATTGATGGTGTAAATTCACACAACAGGAAGAATTATCTCGAAATTTGTAGAATGCCAAGATCAGGCGCTGCTAGGACATTAATAAAATGTGAGAACACTCCAAATACATGCAAGCTCATTGTGAATGCTGAAATATATGTATATTACAAGGTATCCTGCATGTGGCCCCCATTTAAGATTCCGTTTAGCACTAAACACGTAGAAGTACGACAAGTCTTGAAGTTGTGGACAGAGATTTCCACGAGCTTTAAAAGACATAGAAATGTAACGTGGGCTACATACAATTTGCAACTCAATGATACAGATGCCAGAAGTCATATTGAATCTTTCTACGATATAACAGAAGAAACACTCCCTGGATATGTTAGCTTTGACATTTCAGGAATGGCACAGCACTGGGTTACTGGAGAAGAAAATCACGGAGTCCTCCTATGAAATGAGAAGAGAGTGCAGAGTTCAGTTGCACAGTCGCGAGGCTACTGAAGGAAAACCATATCTGAGAGTGAAATGCTGGGTTGAGCTTTGCCCTTCAACATTCATGAAGACCGGATTAGAACAGCCATTGAAAGAAAATACCAACTCCACTAATGGATATGAAAGGGTGGATGGAGCAAGAAATCCAAAGATTATGATGTCTGGAAGAGCAATCTACACTGTACCAGCCAACAGCTATGCCAGACAACAATAGCATTAATTCACATTATTCAACACAGCAAGCTTCATAAAACTTCTCTGTTGTATTTACCTGTGTTGTTTTAGCTATTGCTTTACGTGAACAATTTACTAATACCATGCGTCTTTTATTGCATCTCTTTCAATATTATATTAAGCCTAGAATATGTACCGATTGTTTTGAATTAACAGTATTTATAGCAGGAAGAAAAAAGCAGCATCTATATGTGTTCATTTAAGTATTACTGGTTGTAACTGTCTACTTAATTTGCTCCTAACCGTCTGTGATGGTGTCTCTCTCTCTCTTTCACTTCATTCACTTACCAATGACATTTTCTCCCCATTCTCACATTCTCAGCAGAGCATTTCCATGAATTAATCCTGATTAATCCCACACATACTGTGTAGATCCTCTAATATTACTTTTCCTACTAGAAAGTCAAGTCTCTTTATTCTAATCAAGAAAGGAAGCATATCAGGCTTGTAACATCAAACCAGGAATTGACATTGCTGAAGTAATAACAAAAAAAAAACACGTTTATAACTAAAACTAAAAATGCTGTTATTATTATACTAAAACCATGCTACCTTGATGCCAAGCTACAGATTCAAGAATGTCACTATAGCCAGAGCCAGCATCTAAGCATAGCACATACGGAATATGGGATTTTCCAATTTAATCCTAGAAAGAAGGAACACTGGAGTAAAAACAATTGTGCATGAAGTTATTAACCATTTATTGAAGTGTTACTTATCCAGCTATCGTAAATTAAGACTACACACTCCAACAATTGATAAGTGGAGAGCAACTGGTTGAAAATATACATTTTCAGTACAATGGAATGCGGTTAAAACATGATGGAATTAGGTTGGAACTGAAATGGAAGTAGGAAGGAATTAAGATGGAAGTGTGAAATTGCGATGGATGTAAGATAGAAATAGGACGAAAGGAAGGGGCCTGAAAAGGCACCATATGAAAATGTCATAATGTGTGTTTATAAGCAAGGTAAAACTTGTAGAGGTTGTGGCTTAATATGTAGATTATTGTAAAGAAATGTGTTGGTGATCACAACAAAGTAGCATTTGCAATAAATTAAACTAACAAAACTATATAAAATAGTCATGGTAGAATTTATTAAAAATCAGGTGGAAATATTGGTAGCTTCATAGAAGCTAATGAAGTGTAATATTTGCATTCTAGAAATGCAAGAGAAACATGATATAAAAACAATCTCAGCAAATGGGAAGGGAGCATACAAAAATGTATGAATGAATAGAGCTGACAGCCATGTATCACTAAGTGAATGATAGACAATTCTTACATTGAAGAAATTATGAGTGAAATTAATTGGTTGGTAAATTGGAGGTGGAACTTCCCGAAGTCATACATCTGCTAACCGTGGCTCCTGGCTTGCTCAGGTTGTTTTTCTTTTCCAACTTTAATTGCTGTTCCCTGTTGACAACTCTTGCTTCCCTCTTCCATGCTGTCATAAGGTATTTCACCAACTAGTGACAGATAAAAGAGCCCCTTAGAGTTAATTTTAACTTCTTGGGCGGTCCTTTTTTTCACAACAACTGGAGTGACATCTAGCTTGATGGATCCTGTTGTTATCTGGTAATTCTCAGTCATGCTGTTCTAATTTTGAGGATTATCACTTAGACTTCGTGAAGTGCTAGTAGCTTAAGAGTAAAAGTCACTAGCAGAAGAGCTGGAAAAGCCATCGTCAGTGTTAGAGTGCAGGGAGACCCTTGCAGTCACTTCGCTTGCTCTCTGAAATTCTTAGTGTTTCTCTGGCTCATTTTTATACTTCCACAATGAACCACTTTCCTGGGGGGATAGAACTTGCTGTTTAATTAGATATTCATGGTGTAGCTTTAAAGCTTCAGTACCACAAAAGTGTCCATTTTCATTGCTTCATTATTCTGGGAAGCCCACACTTTGACTATTTGTGGGGTGGAGCTATTATTCGGTGGGTAGAATCCCAGCTGTGCTTGTGCATATTGAGTAATTAAGAAAGGTGCATGCTTCACTAAGGATTCCTCTCACACTTCCAGAAGATTCTTGAAGCTTTAATACATTGCTGTTGGCAACACATCCAGTGTGCTGGAAATAGTCTACTAGTGCCACTAGCATCTTTAGGTCCCATTCCTCCAGCTTAGTTATGAAGAGCTCAGGAACTCAAACCACGGAGTTCCATATGCAATACATTCTAGACTAACACTGCTGTGACCATTGTAGTTGCACTGATAGAATAGCTGTAAGTTGTGAGTGGGTTCGTAATTTAAATAATAGAGGTCATTGTGTAGTAAATACTGGACTAACATTATTGTGAGGGTTGTAGAATTATTGAGGTGATATATTCTAAATACATAAGTTGACATGCACAAACATTAATAAACTTAAAGGTATAAAACACTAGTTTCTGACAATCTTTAATCTACTACTCCTCCAAGGCGTAAAGAAATTCACACATTATGTATCTCCCGAATGTATAAAATAAAATACTTACATGTATGTTTAGCCTCCATTTGGCCTCCTAATATTGACAGTTTAAAAGATTAAATGGAAAAATCTTCAGCAACATTATAACACACAATGTGGAGACAAAGTAGATAGAAATATTTTTGTTATGGAGCCTTCAAGTTTCTACCACTATTACGGGAAAGAATCACCAGTCAGTTTTAGTATAACTATCAAATTACTGTGTCTTTGTATCTAAAAGCGAAGATTCAACACCTTAAGTTAGTGGATGATACCTTTCAGAAGAACACTGGAAAGTGGGAAGAATTAATGATGAATGAAGGAGCACTCTATAGAGCCATGACATCGTCATACCTTCTTCGTGTAGTAACTTGCGATGTTTTCCCCTTTAAGTTTCTAAAAAGAATTGTTTATTTTTGCAACCACATTTTTCCATATAATGTTTTCTCCATGTAGCAGTTAATGTATGTGTGTTTACTCTATATACATTCACATGCATTCATTGATTTCAGAAACTTGATGAGATTACATAAGGTAGAATCCTTGGCTTCACATGGGATGCTGCACTTTCACAAGCAACATGTATAAGATTCAACTAAAATAGTTAAAATTCGGTATTGTTGACTAGTTAAGAACGTCATCTTTGTGACGTAGCTACTAGGGAAAAGTGTGCACCTCTCAGCATCACACCAAAGATGGAACAAGATCAGAGCATCCTGTCGAGAAGTCCTACATGCATGTCTGGCTGAGTACACTAACCAGATTAGGATATGTGACTAACTGGAACTTTGAGAAGTTTTAGTTATTCATACTAGCTAGCTAAATGAAAAAAAATTGTGGCAGGATGTGAATCTTAGTTTCTAGTTTTACTCCTAATTCTGATTCCTTTGAAATAACACAATTGAATGTATGGTATTTCATTCAGCAATAAAAGATTAAGGGTCTCCGTGGCAGTGGAACGTTCCTCAATATTCACTATACATAATCCAAATAGAAAATATAATATCATGTAATTAATTCTCTAAGCCAACAAAGTGTAGTAGTAGAGAAGTAGTAGTAATAGTAGTAGTAGTAGGTGGAAGAGGTGGAGGAAGATGGCATTTTGCTCCACAAAGGTGTATATAAAGATAAACCAGCCAGAGGTCGAGGCTATATTTAGGGAGGTATATAATATATATATATAATATATATATATATATATATATATATATATATATATATTATATATGTATATATATATATATTATATAATATTCGTTTGATACAGGAGAATATCACAAGTCTGTTGGCTTAGTAATTACACGAGTGCCGCAAGCGAGCCTAAATATGGCTAGCCAGACGAGTGATATTCTGTGGGAACCAATGAATAACAAATTGTGACCGTCTATGGGAAAATCGGGCACAACGCGGCATGCGTAGACGTCGCAAAAAGATCGATTTAGTTCTTAAAATTGTATTAAATAAGCCTAACGAAGGGAACGGTTAGCTGATATATAGCGGGAATGGCTAAAGCTACGGCGATAAAACTTGGAGAGCTTAATATCTGCTTGCCGAGGAGTGTGTAAGTGCAAAAAAAAATTTTTTTCGTCGGGGCCGCGTTGTGCCCGATTTTCCTGTAGACGGTCACAATTTATTATGTAATTCTAATGCTTGAATACTATAGTAATGAGTTTCTTGTGCATATAAACATTTGTATAACCTGTGGGGATGTGATAACCTAATGTGATAACTCCGATCAAAGGTGATATGGGAAAATGTTGCCTAAGCCACATCTTGTTTACTTTAATGCATTTCCTATGTGGTAACAGGTATTAGGCCCTGTTCAGTATATAACTAAATATTTTATTATATTTAAACATTTTATTATATTGTCATATATTAAAAGTTTGCCTATGCTATGCACAACTGACCTTAAGCATGTGCCCCTCCCAGGTAAATTCTCCAGTAACAGCACTGGATGTATAGCTGGTCTCATCCACATCCTGTGCCTACGCTGCAAGCCTGACAACAGCACCCTACCTTATCTTTCCCAAATAATGGTTTTCCCTTCACTGTGTTATAATGACTTCACTGCCTGCCTTGTCACTGAAACCTGTCATAATGCTCAAAGTTGATCTGAATCAGAGCAACTATCTGGTGAAACCCTACTGAATTAACTATGGACAACATAATAGTGCAGTTAGTGGTTATTGTAGAGGGAAATTACAAGCAAACGCTGGTAAATTTTGCAATTATTTCACTGGCTACTTTGAACTGGTCTAACTTTAAGTTACTTGCTTGATCACAGCATCAACAATTATTGCCTGAAATAATTTGAAGTTTTACAGATAATATAAATTCATAGACATCTTCCTCAGTAGTCAAAAGTAACCTATAATAATAAAGTGAATTAGATGAGTTAATTGAAGAGCATCCGCTAGAGTTATAGGAAAACTTAAGTGATGGCTACTATTCGCCCCCATGCTGTCTACGTATACATGAGTTCAGCTAAAATTAATGTGGAGCAATCCACCAGCGCAGACATCTCCCCTCATTAAATAAACTGCTAATTAGAAGTGATATTAAAAACTTTACGCCAGAAAAGCAGGTTCCCTGTATGGTATTACTATTTAATTAGATATAATAATTCTAGGTACACATTCTGTCTGTCGATCTGCCTAAGCAATAAGAAACCTAGGCATCGAAAGTGTCATTCAACTTCAGTACTTCACTATTTAAATGACTTCAATGCAAAAAATATGTACTTCAACTTACTATTCCAGAAAAGGGGAACACAAAATAGGTTAGGCTTAGATAGCTTTGGGGATACTTTTACATAATCAAAAAAAATTCAAAATAGTACTTCATTCCCATCCCATAATTATCTAGATTCATTTATTAAATTAAGAAGGGTCACATGGCTGAAAGGTGAGTAAATTGTTTAGTTTTGGATTTTGCTTGTTTTTTGAAAGATTAATAAACATTGTACTCAATGGTTTAGTGGAATGTTATGTTCAGCAGTTCATTTTTGCTCGTATTTTTCCTGCTTCAAATGCCATTTAGTTGCAGAATTGGCATAGAAACATTGATGAGAATACACCTACTGGTGTTCAAACTCTATAAATAATAATTTAAGATATTATGTTATGTGACAGAATCAAATGTAAATTTCAAACATAAAATTAAAAAATTATTTCGCACCATAAGATATTTTTCAACAAATAACAAAAAATTGCTTTATGCAATAAGCATTCCATAGCATCAGTATTAGATGCATAGAAAAAGAAACTCACGATTAGAGGTAACTGCAAATTCTAAATTAAAAAAAAAACAACTTTAAAACTTTTACAAAGATCTGCATAAACTGAGCACCAGTTCCAAGAATGAAAGAATATAAGCATTTTTGGAATGAGAATTTGCACTCACCTAATGAAAGTTTTATTAATTAATCTCTTCCACATTCCGTATTTCAAGCCAACCGTTAACTCACACTTTCTATGTCTGTCATTATATAATCTTACCCCACACTCCCACAGCTATCTCCACCATCGCTATAAAAGAGTTTACTCCTGCACTCTCCACAGCTATCTCCCACCACTACTATACCTCCACATGAAGATCATCTATTTCTCCATAGTTTTCCTGACTTGTTGCTGCTTAGTGCCTTTTCAAAGTATTACAGCAACCAAAATGCAGCTGGCAAACACAATTTTAGCAATAATGACTACTCCACCTGTGAGAAAAATGTGGCCTCTATGTGTGAACTACCTTCAATTCAAGATGTCACAATTAATGGTGTAAATTCACACAACAGGAAGAATTATCTCGAAATTGGTAGAATGCTAAGATCAGGCGCTGCTAGGACATTAATAAAATGTGAGAACATTCCAAAATCATGCAAGCTCGTTGTGAATGCTGAAATATACGTATATTACAAGGTATCCCACATGTGGCCCCATTTAAGATTCCGTTTAGCACTAAACTTGTAGAAGTACGACAAGTCTTGAAGTCATGAACAAAGATGGAAGCCACGAGCTTTAAAAGACATAGAAAATTAACGTGGGCTACATACAATTTGCAACTCAATTATACAGATGCCAGAAGTCATATTGAATCTTTCCACGATATAACAGAAGAAACACTCCCTGGATATGTTAGCTTTGACATTTCAGGAATGGCACAGCGCTGTGGAGAAGAAAATCACGGAGTCCTCTTATGAAATGAGAAGAGAGTGCAGAGTTCAGTTACACAGTCGCGAGGCTACTGAAGGAAAACCATATCTGAGAGTGAAATGCTGGTTTGAGCTTTGCCCTTCAACATTCATGAAGACCGGATTAGAACAGCCATTGAAAGAAAATACCAACTCCACTAATGGATATGAAAGGGTGGATGGAGCAAGAAATCCAAAGATTATGATGTCTGGAAGAGCAATCTACACTGTACCAGCCAACAGCTATGCCAGACAACAATAGCATTAATTCACATTATTCAACACAGCAAGCTTCATAAAACTTCTCTGTTGTATTTACCTGTGTTGTTTTAGCTATTGCTTTACGTGAACAATTTACTAATACCATGCGTCTTTTATTGCATCTCTTTCAATATTATATTAAGCTTAGAATATGTACTGATTTTTTTGAATTAACAGTATTTATAGCAGGAAGAAAAATGCAGCACCTATATGTGTTCATTTAAGTATTACTGGTTGTAACTGTCTACTTAATTAATTTTGCTCCTAACCGTCTGTGATGGTGTCTCTCTCTCTCTTTCACTTCATTCACTTGCCAATGACATTTTCTCCCCATTCTCACATTCTCAGCAGAGCATTTCCATGAATTAATCCTGATTAATCCTACACATACTGTGTAGATCCTCTAATATCACTTTTCCTACTAGAAAGTCAAGTCTCTTCATTCTAATCAAGAAAGGGAGCAGATCAGGCTTGTAACATCAAACCAGGAATTGACATTGCTAAAGTAATAACAAAAAAAAACACGTTTATAACTAAAACTAAATGCTATTATTATTATACTAAAACCATGCTACCTTGATGCCAAGCTACAGATTCAAGAATGTCACTATAGCCAGAGCCAGCATCTAAGCATAGCACATACAGAATACGGGATTTTCCAATTTAATCCTAGAAAGAAGGAACACTGGAGTAAAAACAATTGTGCATGAAGATATTATTAACCATTTATTGAAGTGTTACTTATCCAGCTATCGTAAATTAAGAACACACTCCAACAATTGATAGGTGGAGAGCAACTAGTTGAAAATATGCATTTTCAGTACAATGGAAGGCGGTTAAAACATGATGGAATTAGGTTGGAACTGAAATGGAAGTAGGAAGGAATTAAGATGGAAGTGTGAAATTGCGATGGATGTAAGATAGAAATAGGATGGAAGGAAGTGGCCTGAAAAGGCACCATATGAAAAAGTCATAATGTGTGTTTATAAGCAAGGTAAAACTTGTAGAGGTTGTGGATTAATATGTAGATTATTGTAAAGAAATGTGTTGGTGATCACAACAAAGTAGCATTTGCAATAAATTAAACTAACAAAACTATATAAAATAGTCATGGTAGAATTTTTTTTAAATCAGGTGGAAATATTGGTAGCTTCATAGAAGCTAATGAAGTGTGATATTTGCATTCTAGAAATGCAAGAGAAACATGATATAAAAACAATCTCAGCAAATGGGGAGGGAGCATACAAAAATGTATGAATGAATAGAGCTGATAGCCATGTATCACTAAGTGAATGGTAGCAGAAGAGCTGGAAAAGCCATCGTCAGTGTTAGAGTGCAGGGAGACCCTTGCAGTTGCTTCGCTTGCTCTCTGAAATTCTTAGTGTTTCTCTGGCTCATTTTTATACTTCCACAAAGAACCACTTTCCTGGGGGGACAAAACTTGCTGTTTAATTAGATATTCATGGTGTAGCTTTAAAGCTTCAGTACCACAAAAGTGTCCATTTTCATTGCTTCTTTTGGGAAACTCACGCTTTCACTATTTGTGGGGTGGAGCTATTATTCGGTGGGAAGAATCCCAGCTGTGCTTGTGCATATTGAGTAATTAAGAGAGGTGCATGCTTCACTAAGGATTCCTCTCACACTTCCAGAAGATTCTTGAAGCTTTAATGCATTGCTGCTGGCAACACATCCAGTGTGCTGGAAATAGTCTACTGGTGCCACTAGCATCTTTAGGTCCCATTCCTCCAGCTTAGTTATGAAGAGCTCAGGAACTCAAACCACGGAGTTCCATATGCAATACATTCTAGACTAACACTGCTGTGACCATTGTAGTTGCACTGATAGAATAGCTGTAAGTTGTGAGTGGGTTCGTAATTTAAATAATAGAGGTCATTGTGTAGTAAATACTGGACTAACATTATTGTGAGGGTTGTAGAATTGTTGAGGTGTTATATTCTAAACACATAAGTTGACATGCACAAACATTAACAAACTTAAAGGTATCAAACACTAGTTTCTGACAATCTTTAGTCAACTACTCCTCCAAGGCGTAAACAAATTCACACATTATGTATCTCCCGAATGTATAAAATAAAATACTTACATGTTTGTCTAGCCTCCATTTGGCCTCCTAATATTGACATTTTAAAAGATTAAATGGAAAAATCTTCAGCAACATTATAACACACAATGTGGAGACAAAATAGATAGAAATATTTTTGTTATGGAGCCTTCAAGTTTCTACCACTATTACGGGAAAGAATCACCAGTCAGTTTTAGTATAACTATCAAATCACTGTGTCTTTGTATCTAAAAGCGAAGATTCGACACCTTAAATTAGTGGATGATACCTTTCGGGAGAACACAGGAAAGAGAAAAGAATTAATGAATAAAGGAGCACTCTATTGAGCCATGACATCATCATACCTTTTTCTTGTAGTAACTTGCGATGTTTTCCCCTTTAAGTTTCTAAAATGAATTGTTTATTTTTTCAACCACATTTTCCATATATCGTTTTCTTCACGTAGCAGTTGATGTATGTGTGTTTACTCTATATACATTCACATGCATTCATTGATTTCAGTTACTTGATGAGATTACATATGGTAGAATCCTTGGCTTCACATGAGGAAAAAGTGTGCACCTCTCAGCATCACACCAAAGATGGAACAAGATCAGAGCATCCTGTCGAGAAGTCCTACATGCATGTCTGGCTGAGTACACTAACCAGATTAGGATATGTGACTAACTGGAACTTTGAGAAGTTTTAGTTATTCATACCATGAAAAAAAATTGTGGCAGGAAGTGAATCTTAGTTTTTAGTTTTACTCCTAATTCTGCCTGAATATTTAGTTAGTTTACTCTTTATTCAATTTTTGTAAAAGAATTTACTTTCAATTGACTTAAGAAAGCATAACAATATCAATTCTGAGACATTAATACTCTGATTCATTTGAAATAACACAATTGAATGTATGGTATTTCATTCAGCAATAAAAGAATAAGGGTCTCCGTGACAGTGGAACATTCCTCAATACCCACTATACATAATCCAAATAGAAAATATATCATGTAATTAATTCTCTAAGCCAACAAAGTGTAGTAGTATAGAAGTAGTAGTAATAGTAGTAGTAGTAGGTAGAGGTGGAGGAAGATGGCATTTTGATCCACAAAGGTGTATATAAAGATAAACCAGCTAGAGGTCGAGGCTATATTTAGCTAGGGAGGTATATATATATATGTATATATATATATATATATATATATAAATATATATATATATGTATATTCGTTTGATACTGGAGAATATCACAAGTCTGTTGGCTTAGTAATTACACGAGTGCTGCAAGCACGAGCCTAAATATGGCCAGCCAGACGAGTGATATTCTGTGGGAACCAATGAATAACAAATTTATTATGTAATTCTAATGCTTGAAAACTATAGTAATGAGTTTCTTGTGCATATAAACATTTGTATAACCTGTGGGGATGTGATAACCTAATGTGATAACTCCGATCAAAGGTGGAAAATGTTGCCTAAGCCACATCTTGTTTACTTTAATGCATTTCCTATGTGGTAACAGGTAGTAGGCCCTGTTCAGTATATAAATAAATATTTTATTATATTTAAACATTTTATTATAATTATAATTATATATATTAAAACTTTGCCTATGCTATGCACAACTGACCTCCAGCATGTGCCCCTCTCAGGTAAATTCTCCAGTAACAGCACTGGATGTATAGCTGGCCTCATCCACATCCTGTGCCTACGCTGCAAGCCTGACAACAGCACACTACCTTAACTTTCCCAAATAAGGGTTTTCCCTTCACTGTGTTATAATGACTTCACTGCCTGCCTTGTCACTGAAACCTGTCATAATGCTCAAACTGAGTCTGAATCAGAGCAACTATCTGGTGAAACCCTGCTGAATTAACAAAGAAGACAAGGACAACATAATAGTGCAGTTAGTGGTTATTGTAGAGGGAAATTACAAGCAAACACTAGTAAATTTTGCTAGCAGGATACAGTTATTTCACTGGCTACTTTGAACTGGTCTAACTTTAAGTTACTTGCTTGATCACAGCATCAACAATTATTGCCTGAAATAATTTGAAGTTTTACAGATAATATAAATTCATAGACATCTTCCTCAGTAGTCAAAAGTAACCTATAATAATAAAGTGAATTTGATGAGTTAATTGAAGAGCACTCCGCTAGAGTTATAGGAAAACTTAAGTGATGGCTACTATTCGCCCCCAGGCTGTCTACGTATACATGAGTTCAGCTAAAATTAATGTGGATCAATCCACCAGCACAGACATCTCCCCTCATTAAATAAACTGCAATTAGAAGTGATATTAAAAACATTAGGCCAGAAAAGCAGGTTCCTGGTATTACTATTTAATTAGATATAATAATTCAGGTACACATTCTGTCTGTCGGTCTGCCTAAGCAATAAGAAACCTAGGCATCGAAAGGGTCATTCAACTTCAGTACTTCACTATTTAAATGACTTCAGTGCAAAAAATATGTACTTCAACTTACAATTCCAGAAAAGGGGAACACAAAATAGGTTAGGCTTAGATAGCTTTGGGGATACTTTTACATAATCAAAAACAATTCAAAATAGTACTTCATTCCCATCCCATAATTATCTAGATTCATTTATTAAATTAAGAAGGGTCACATGGCTGACAGGTAAGTAAATTGTTTAGTTTTGGATTTTGCTTGTTTTTTTGAAAGATTAATAAACATTGTACTCAATGGTTTAGTGGAATGTTATGTTCAGCAGTTCATTTTTGCTCGTATTTTTCCTGCTTCAAATGCCATTTAGTTGCAGAATTGGCATAGAAACATTGATGAGAATACACCTACTGGTGTTCAAATTCTATTAATAATAATTTAAGATATGTTATGTGACAGAATCAAATGTAAATTTCAAACATAAAATTAAAAAATTATTTCGCACCATAAGATATTTTTCAACAAATAACAAAAAATTGCTTTATGCAATAAGCATTCCATAGCATCAGTACTAGATGCATAGAAAAAGAAACTCACGATTAGAGGTAACTGCAAATTCTAAATATAAAAAAAGAAAACTTTAAAACTTTTACAACGATCTGAATAAACTGAGCACCAGTTCCAAGAATGAAAGAATATAAGCATATTGGAATAAGAATTTGCACTCACCTAATGTAAGTTTTATTAATTAATCTCTTCCACATTCCGTATTTCAAGCCAACCGTTAACTCGTACTTTCTATGTCTGTCATTATATAATCTTACCCCACACTCCCCGCAGCTATCTCCACCACCACTATAAGAGTGTTTAATCCTGCACTCTCCACAGCTATCTCCACCACCACTATAAGAGTGTTTAATCCTGCACTCCTCGCAGCTATCTCCACCACCACTATAAGAGTGTTTAATCCTGCACTCTCCACAGCTATCTCCACCACCACTATAAGAGTGTTTAATCCTGCACTCCCCGCAGCTATTTCTACCACCACTATAAGAGTGTTTAATCCTGCACTCTCCACAGCTATCTCCGCCACCACTATAAGAGTGTTTAATCCTGCACTCTCCACAGCATCTTCCACACCACTATAAGAGTGTTTAATCCTGCACTCTCCACAGCTATCTCCACCACCACTATAAGAGTGTTTAATCCTGCACTCTCCACAGCTATCTCCACCACCACTATAAGAGTGTTTAATCCTGCACTCTCCACAGCTATCTCCACCACCACTATAAGAGCGTTTAATCCTGCACTCTCCACAGCTATCTCCACCACCACTATAAGAGTGTTTAATCCTGCACTCTCCATCGCTATCTCCACCACCGCTATAAGAGTGTTTAATCCTGCACTCTCCACAGCTATCTCCACCACCGCTATAAGAGTGTTTAATCCTGCACTCCCCGCAGCTATCTCCACCACCGCTATAAGAGTGTTTAATCCTGCACTCTCCACAGCTACCTCCACCACCGCTATAAGAGTGTTTAATCCTGCACTCTCCACAGCTATCTCCACCACCACTATAAGAGTGTTTAATCCTGCACTCTCCACAGCTATCTCCACCACCACTATAAGAGTGTTTAATCCTGCACTCTCCCACAGCTATCTCCACCACCATAAGAGGTTAATCCTGCACTAGCTATCCCACCACAGATAAGAGTGTTTAATGGCCTCTCCACAGCTTCTCCACCACCACTTAAGAGTGTTTAATCCGCACTCTCCACAGCTATCTCCACCACCGCTATAAGAGTGTTTAATCCTGCACTCTCCACAGCTATCTCCACCACCGCTATAAGAGTGTTTAATCCTGCACTCCCCGCAGCTATCTCCACCACCGCTATAAGAGTGTTTAATCCTGCACTCTCCACAGCTACCTCCACCACCGCTATAAGAGTGTTTAATCCTGCACTCTCCACAGCTATCTCCACCACCACTATAAGAGTGTTTAATCCTGCACTCTCCACAGCTATCTCCACCACCACTATAAGAGTGTTTAATCCTTCACTCTCCACAGCTATCTCCACCACCACTATAAGAGCGTTTAATCCTGCACTCTCCACAGCTATCTCCACCACCACTATAAGAGTGTTTAACCCTGCACTCTCCACAGCTATCTCCACCACTACTATAAGAGTGTTTAATCCTGCACTCCCCGCAGCTATCTCCACCACCACTATAAGAGTGTTTAATCCTGCACTCCCTGCAGCTATCTCCACCACCACTATAAGAGTGTTTAATCCAGCACTCTCCACAGCTATCTCCACCACCACTATACCTCAACATGAAGATCATCTATTTCTCCATAGTTTTCCTGACTTGTTGCTGCTTAGTGCCTATCAAGGCATTATAGCAAGAAGTATAGGACAACTAGAGAACCAGAGTGCAGCTGGCAAGCATAACTTTAGCAAAAATGACTGCTCCACCTGTGAGAAGAATGTAGCCTCTGTGTACGAACTACCTTCAATTCAAGATGTCACAATTGATGGTGTAAATTCACACAACAGGAAAAATTATCTCGAAATTGGTAGAATGGCAAGATCAGGCGCTGCTAGGACATTAATAAAATGTGAGAATATTCCAAAATCATGCAAGCTCATTGTGAATGCTGAAATATATGTATATTACAAGGTATCCTGCATGTGGCCCCCATTTAAGATTTTGTTTAGCACTAAACACGTAGAAGTACGACAAGTCTTGAAGTTGTGGACAGAGATTTCCACGAGCTTTAAAAGACATAGAAATTTAACGTGGGCTACATACAATTTGCAACTCAATGATACAGATGCCAGAAGTCATATTGAATCTTTCCACGATATAACAGAAGAAACACTACCTGGATATGTTAGCTTTGACATTTCAGGAATGGCACAGCACTGGGTTACTGGAGAGGAAAATCACGGAGTCCTCCTATAAAAATGAGAAGAGAGTGCAGAGTTTAGTTACACAGTCGCGAGGCTACTGAAGGAAAACCCTATCTGAGAGTGAAATGCTGGTTTGAGCTTTGCCCTTCAACATTCATGAAGACCGGATAAGAACAGCCATTGAAAGAAAATACCAACTCCACTAATGGATATGAAAGGGTGGATGGAGCAAGAAAACCAAAGATTATGATGTCTGGAAGAGCAATCTACACTGTACCAGCCAACAGCTATACCAGACAACAATAACATTAATTCACATTATTCAACACAGCAAGCTTCATAAAACTTCACTGTTGAATTTACCTGTGTTGTTTTAGCTATTGCTTTACGTGAACAATTTACTAATACCATGCGTCTTTTATTGCATCTCTTTCAATATTATTAAGCTTAGAATATGTACTGATTTTTTTGAATTAACAGTATTTATAGCAGGAAGAAAAAAGCAGCACCTATATGTGTTCATTTAAGTATTACTGGTTGCAACTGTCTACTTAATTTGCTCCTAACCGTCTGTGATGGTGTCTCTCTCTCTCTTTCACTTCATTCACTTACCAATGACATTTCTCCCCATTCTCACATTCTCAGCAGAGCATTTCCATGAATTAATCCTGATTAATCCCACACATACTGTGTAGATCCTCTAATATCACTTTTCATACTAGAAAGACAAGTCTCTTCATTCTAATCAAGAAAGGAAGCATATCAGGCTTGTAACATCAAACCAGGAAGTTATTAACCATTTATTGAAGTGTTACTTATCCAGCTATTGTAAATTAAGACTACACACTCCAACAATTGATAGGTGGAGAGCAACTGGTTGAAAATATACATTTTCAGTACAATGGAAGGCGGTTAAAACATGATGGAATTAGGTTGGAACTGAAATGGAAGTAGGAAGGAATTAAGATGGAAGTGTGAAATTGCGATGGATGTAAGATAGAAATAGGACGAAAGGAAGTGGCCTGAAAAGGCACCATGTAAAAAAGTCATAATGTGTGTTTATAAGCAAGGTAAAACTTGGAGAGATTGCGGCTTAATATGTAGATTATTGTAAAGAAATGTGTTGGTGATCACAACAAAGTAGCACTTGCAATGAATTAAGCTAACAAAACTATAAAACAGTCATGGTAGAATTTATTAAAAATCAGGTGGAAATATTGGCAGCTTCATAGAAGCTAATGAAGTGTGATATTTGCATTCTAGAAATGCAAGAGAAACATGATATAAAAACAATCTCAGCAAATGGGAAGGGAGCATACAAAAATGTATGAATGAATAGAGCTGACAGCCATGTATCACTAAGTGAATGATAGACAATTCTTACATTGAAAAAATTATGAGTGAAATTAATTGGTTGGTAAATTGGAGGTGGAACTTCCCGAAGTCATACATCTGCTAACCGTGGCTCCTGGCTTGCTCAGGTTGTTTTTCTTTTCCAACTTTAATTGCTGTTCTCTGTTGACAACTCTCGCTTCCCTCTTCCATGTTGTCATAAGGTATTTCATCAACTAGTGACAGAAGAATGAGCCCCTTAGAGTTAATTTTAACTTCTTGGGCGGTCCTTCTTTTCACAACAACTGGAGTGACATCTAGCTTGATGGATCCTGTTGTTATCTGGTAATTCTCAGTCATGCTGTTCTAATTTTGAGGATTATCACTTAGACTTCATGAAGTGCTAGTAGCTTAAGAGTAAAAGTCACTAGCAGAAGAGCTGGAAAAGCCATCGTCAGTGTTAGAGTGCAGGGAGACCCTTGCAGTCGCTTCGCTTGCTCTCTGAAATTCTTAGTGTTTCTCTGGCTCATTTTTATACTTCCACAATGAACCACTTTCCTGGGGGGATAGAACTTGCTGTATAGGTAGATATTCATGGTGTAGCTTTAAAGCTTCAGTACCACAAAAGTGTCCATTTTCATTGCTTCTTTTGGGAAGCCCACACTTTGACTATTTGTGGGGTGGAGCTATTATTCGGTGGGAAGAATCCCAGCTGTGCTTGTGCATATTGAGTAATTAAGAGAGGTCCATGCTTCACTAAGGATTCCTCTCACACTTCCAGAAGATTCTTGAAGCTTTAATACATTGCTGTTGGAAACACATCCAGTGTGCTGGAAATAGTCTACTAGTGCCACTAGCATCTTTAGGTCCCATTCATCCAGCTTAGTTATGAAGAGCTCAGGAACTCAAACCACGGAGTTCCATTGCAATACATTCTAGACTAACACTGCTGTGACCATTGTAGTTGCACTGATATAATAGCTGTAAGTTGTGAGTGGGTTCGTAATTTAAATAATAGAGGTCATTGTGTAGTAAATACTGGACTAACATTATTGTGAGGGTTGTAGAATTATTGAGGTGATATAATTCTAAATATATAAGTTGACATGCACAAACATTAACAAACTTAAAGGTATCAAACACTAGTTTCTGACAATCTTTAGTCTACTACTCCTCCAAGGCGTAAAGAAATTCACACATTATGTATCTCCCGAATGTATAAAATAAAATACTTACATGTATGTTTAGCCTCCATTTGGCCTCCTAATATTGACAGTTTAAAAGATTAAATGGAAAAATCTTCAGCAACATTATAACACACAATGTGGAGACAAAATAGATAGAAATATTTTTGTTATGGAGCCTTCAAGTTCCTACCACTATTACGGGAAAGAATCACCAGTCAGTTTTAGTATAACTATCAAATTACTGTGTCTTTGTATCTAAAAGCGAAGATTCGACACCTTAAGTTAGTGGATGATACCTTTCGGGAGAACACTGGAAAGAGGGAAGAATTAATGATGAATGAAGAAGCACTCTATAGAGCCATGACATCGTCATACCTTCTTCATGTAGTAACTTGCGATGTTTTCCCCTTTAAGTTTCTAAAAAGAATTGTTTATTTTTGCAACCACATTTTTCCATATAATGTTTTCTCCATGTAGCAGTTAATGTATGTGTGTTTACTCTATATACATTCACATGCATTCATTGATTTCAGAAACTTGATGAGATTAAATATAGTAGAATCCTTGGCTTCACATGGGATGCTGCACTTTCACAAGCAACATGTATAAGATTCTACTAAAATAGTTAAAATTCGGTATTGTTGACTAGTTAAGAACGTCATCTTTGTGACGTAGCTACTAGGGAAAAGTGTGCACCTCTCAGCATCACACCAAAGATGGAACAAGATCAGAGCATCCTGTCGAGAAGTCCTACATGCATGTCTGGCGGAGTACACTAACCAGATTAGGATATGTGACTAACTGGAACTTTGAGAAGTTTTAGTTATTCATACTAGCTAGCTAAATGGAAAAAAAATTGTGGCAGGATGTGAATCTTAGTTTTTAGTTTTACTCCTAATTCTGCCTGAATATTTAGTTGGTTTACTCTTTATTCAATTTTTGTAAAAGAATTTACTTTCAATTGACTTAAGAAAGCACAACCAATATCAATTCTGAGACTTTAATACTCTGATTCATTTGAAATAACACAATTGAATGTATTGTATTTCATTCAGCAATAAAAGATTAAGGGTCTCCGTGGCAGTGGAACATTCCTCAATACTCACTATATAATCCAAATAGAGAAATATATCATGTAATTAATTCTCTAAGCCAACACAGTGTAGTAGTAGAGAAGTAGTAGTAATAGTAGTAGTAGTAGTAGGAAGAGGTGGAGGAAGATGGCATTTTGCTCCACAAAGGTGTATATAAAGATAAACCAGCCAGAGGTCGAGGCTATATTTAGGGAGGTATATATATATATATATAAATATATATATATATATATATTATATATATATATATTATATATGTATGTATATATTATTCGTTTGATACTGGAGAATATCACAAGTCTGTTGGCTTAGTAATTACACGAGTGCCGCAAGCACGAGCCTAAATATGGCCAGCCAGACGAGTGATATTCTGTGGGAACACATGAATAACAAATTTATTATGTAATTCTAATGCTTGAATACTGTAGTAATGAGTTTCTTGTGCATATAAACATTTGTATAACCTGTGGGGATGTGATAACCTAATGTGATAACTCTGATCAAAGGTGATATGGGAAAATGTTGCCTAAGCCACATCTTGTTTACTTTAATGCATTTCCTATGTGGTAACAGGTATTAGGCTCTGTTCAGTATATAAATAAATATTTTATTATATTTAAACATTTTATTATAAATAATTATATATATTAAAAGTTTGCCTATGCTATGCACAACTGACCTTAAGCATGTGCCCCTCCCAGGTAAATTCTCCAGATACAGCACTGGATGTATAGCTGGCCTCATCCACATCCTGTGCCTACGCTGCAAGCCTGACAACAGCACACTACCTTAACTTTCCCAAATAATGGTTTTCCCTTCACTATGTTATAATGACTTCACTGCCTGCCTTGTCACTGAAACCTGTCATAATGCTCAAACTGATTCTGAATCAGAGCAACTATCTGGTGAAACCCTACTGAATTAACTATGGACAACATAATAGTGCAGCTTGTTTGTAGAGGGAAATTACAAGCAAACGCTGGTAAATATTGCAATTATTTCACTGGCTACTTTGAACTGGTCGAACTTTAAGTTACTTGCTTGATCACAGCATCAACAATTATTGCCTGAAATAATTTGAAGTTTTACAGATAATATAAATTCATAGACATCTTCCTCAGTAGTCAAAAGTAACCTATAATAAAAAAGTGAATTTGATGAGTTAATTGAAGAGCATCCGCTAGAGTTATAGGAAAACTTAAATGATGGCTACTATTCGCCCACAGGCTGTCTACGTGTAATTCAATCCACCAGCACAGACATCTCCCCTCATTAAATAAACTGCAATTAGAAGTGACATTAAAAACATTAGGCCAGAAAAGCAGGTTCCTGGTATTACTATTTAATTAGATATAATAATTCTAGGTACACATCCTGTTTGTCGGTCTGTAAGCAATAAGAAACCTAGGCATCAAAAGGGTCATTCAATTACAGTACTTCACAATTTAAATCACTTCAGTGCAAAAAATATGTACTTCAACTTACTATTCCAGAAAAGTGGAAGAATAGATAGCTTTGGGGATACTTTTACATAATCAAAAAAAATTCAAAATAGTACTTCATTCCCATCCCAAAATTATCTAGATTCATTTATTAAATTAAGAAGGGTCACATGGCTGAAAGGTGAGTAAATTGTTTAGTTTTGGATTTTGCTTGTTTTTTGAAAGATTAATAAACATTGTACTCAATGGTTTAGTGGAATGTTATGCTCAGCAGTTCAGTTTTGCTCGTATTTTTCCTGCTTCAAATGCCATTTAGTTGCAGAATTGGCATAGAAACATTGATGAGAATACACCTAACTCCCCGCAGCTATCTCCACCACCACTATAAGAGTGTTTAATCCTGCACTCTCCACAGCTATCTCCACCACCACTATAAGAGTGTTTAATCCTGCACTCCCCACAGCTATCTCCACCACCACTATAAGAGTGTTTAATCCTGCACTCCCCGCAGCTATTTCCACCACCACTATAAGAGTGTTTAATCCTGCACTCCCCGCAGCTATCTCCACCACCGCTATAAGAGTGTTTAATCCTGCACTCCCCGCAGCTATCTCCACCACCGCTATAAGAGTGTTTAATCCTGCACTCCCCGCAGCTATCTCCACCACCACTATAAGAGTGTTTAATCCTGCACTCCCCGCAGCTATCTCCACCACCACTATAAGAGTGTTTAATCCTGCACTCCCCGCAGCTATTTCTCCCACTACTATACCTCCACATGAAGATTATCTATTTCTCCATAGTTTTCCTGACTTGTTGCTGCTTAGTGCCTTATCAAGGCATTACAGCAAGAAGCATAGGACAACTAGAGAACCAGAGTGCAGCTGGCAAGCATAACTTTAGCAAAAATGACTACTCCACCTGTGAGAAGAATGTAGCCTCTGTGTACGAACTACATTCAAGATGTCACAATTGATGGTGTAAATTCACACAACAGGAAAAATTATCTCGAAATTGGTAGAATGGCAAGATCAGGCACTGCTAGGACATTAATAAAATGTGAGAACATTCCAAAATCATGCAAGCTCGTTGTGAATGCTGAAATAGGTATTCCTCATGTGGCCCCATTTAAGATTTTGTTTAGCACTAAACACGTAGAAGTACGACAAGTCTTGAAGTTGTGGATAGAGATTTCCACAAGCTTTAAAAAACATAGAAATTTAACGTGGGCTACCCTGGATATGTTAGCTTTGACATTTCAGGAATGACTACTTAATTTGCTCCTAACCGTCTGTGATGGTGTCTCTCTCTCTCTTTCACTTCATTCACTTGCCAATGACATTTCTCCCCATTCTCACATTCTCAGCAGAGCATTTCTATGAATTAATCCTGATTAATCCCACACATACTGTGTAGATCCTCTAATATCACTTTTCCTACTAGAAAGTCAAGTCTCTTCATTCTAATCAAGAAAGGAAGCAGATCAGGCTTGTAACATCAAACCAGGAATTGACATTGCTAAAGTAATAACTAAAAAAAACACGTTTATAACTAAAACTAAATGCTATTATTATTATACTAAAACCATGCTACCTTGATGCCAAGCTACAGATTCAGGAATGTCACTATAGCCAGAGCCAGCATCTAAGCATAGCACATACAGAATACGGGATTTTCCAATTTAATCCTCCTAGAAAGAAGGAGTACTGTAGTAAAAACAGTTGTGCATGAAGTTAACCATTTATTGAAGTGTTACTTATCCAGCTATCGTAAATTAAGACTACACACTCCAACAATTGATAGGTGGAGAGCAACTGGTTGAAAATATACATTTTCAGTACAATGGAAGGCGGTTAAAACATGATGGAATTAGGTTGGAACTGAAATGGAAGTAGGAAGGAATTAAGATGGAAGTGTGAAATTGCGATGGATGTAAGATAGAAATAGGACGGAAGGAAGTGGCCTGAAAAGGCACCATATAAAAAAGTCATAATGTGTGTTTATAAGCAAGGTAAAACTTGTAGAGGTTGTGGCTTGATATGTAGATTATTGTACAGAAATGTGTTGGTGATCACAACAAAGTAGCACTTGCAATGAATTAAGCTAACAAAACTAAATAAAATAGTTATTGTAGAATTTATTAAAAATCAGGTGGAAATATTGGCAGCTTCATAGAAGCTAATGAAGTGTGATATTTGCATTCTAGAAATGCAAGAGAAACATGATATAAAAACAATCTCAGCAAATGGGAAGGGAGCATACAAAAATGTATGAATGAATAGAGCTGACAGCCATGTATCACTAAGTGAATGATAGACAATTCTTACATTGAAGAAATTATGAGTGAAATGAATTGGTTGGTAAATTGGAGGTGGAACTTCCCGAACTCATACATCTGCTTACTGTGGCTCCTTGCGTGCTCAGGTTGTATTTCTTTTCCAACTTTAATTGCTGTTCCCTGTTGACAACTCTTGCTTCCCTCTTCCATGTTGTCATAAGGTATTTCACCAACTAGTGACAGAAGAAGGAGCCCCTTAGAGTTAATTTTAACTTCTTTCACAACAACTGGAGTGACATCTAGCTTGATGGATCCTGTTATTATCTGGTACTTCTCAGTCATGCTGTTCTAATTTTTGGGATTATCACTTAGACTTCGTGAAGTGCTAGTAGCTTAAGAGTAAAAGTCACTAGCAGAAGAGCTGGAAAAGCCATCGCCAATGTTAGAGTGCAGGGAGACGCTTGCAGTCGCTTCGCTTGATCTCTGAAATTCTTAGTGTTTCTCTGGCTCATTTTTATACTTCCACAATGAACCACTTTCCTGGGGGGATAGAACTTGCTGTTTAATTAGATATTCATGGTGTAGCTTTAAAGCTTCAGTACCACAAAAGTGTCCATTTTCATTGCTTCTTTTGGGAAGCCCACACTTTGACTATTTGTGGGGTGGAGCTATTATTCGGTGGGAAGAATCCCAGCTGTGCTTGTGCATATTGAGTAATTATGAGAGGTCCATGCTTCACTAAGGATTCCTCTCACACTTCCATAATATTCTTGAAGCTTTAATGCATTGCTGTTGGAAACACATCCAGTGTGCTGGAAATAGTCTACTAGTGCCACTAGCATCTTTAGGTCCCATTCCTCCAGCTTAGTTATGAAGAGCTCAGGAACTCAAACCACAGAGTTCTATATGCAATACATTCTAGACTAACACTGCTGTGACCATTGTAGTTGCACTGATAGAATAGCTGTAAGTTGTGAGTGGGTTCGTAATTTAAATAATAGAGGTCATTGTGTAGTGAATACTGGACTAACATTATTGTGAGGGTTGTAGAATTATTGAGGTGCTATTTCTAAATACATAAGTTGACATGCACAAACATTAACAAACTTAAAGTATCAAACACTAGTTTCTGACAATCTTTAGTCTACTACTCCTCCAAGGCATAAAGAAATTCACACATTACGTATCTCCCGAATGTATAATATAAAATACTTACATGTATGTTTAGCCTCCATTTGGCCTCCTAATATTGACATTTTAAAAGATTAAATGGAAAAATCTTCAGCAGCATTATAACACACAATGTGGAGACAAAATAGATAGAAATATTTTTGTTATGAAGCCTTCCAGTTTCTACCACTATTACGGGAAATAATCACCAGTCAGTTTTAGTATAACTATCAAATTACTGTGTCATTGTATCTAAAAGTGAAGATTCGACACCTAAGTTAGTGGATTATACCTTTCGGGAGAACACTGGAAAGAGGGAAGAATTAATGAATAAAGGAGCACTCTATTGAGCCATGACATCGTCATACCTTCTTCATGTAGTAACTTGCGATGTTTTCCTCTTTAAGTTTCTAAAAAGAATTGTTTATTTTTCCAACCACATTTCCTTATATCGTTTTCTCCAAGTAGCAGTTGATGTATGTGTGTTTACTCTATATACATTCACATGCATTCATTGATTTCAGTTACTTGATGAGATTACATATGGTAGAATCCTTGGCTTCACATGGGATGCTGCACTTTCACAAGCAACATGTATATATAGATTCAACTAAAATAGTTAAAATTCGTGACTAGTTAATTTTTGTGACTTATTAGCTACAGTAGAATGTCAGTTATCCGGACACAAAGGGACCAGAGGGTGTCCAGATAAGTGAATATTCTGGATAACTGAACTTTGTTAGAGGTTGACCTAAGTCAGTGTTGGGGGTAAGCCAATGTACATGTTTTACTAATACAGCTGCTTCTATGGTTAAAAGCAGCCTCCAACTAACTTTTTTTTGATAAGCAGCATACTTCCAGCTTGTTTTTAATGCTTAGCACCGCTCTTTTCCTCTTGCCTGTAGCCATTCTCTATGTCAGGTTGACCGAAGTTTCGGGATAACTGAAGTCTGGATAACTGACATTCTACTGTACTAGGAAAAAGTGTGCACCTCTCAGCATCACACCAAAGATGGAACAAGATCTGAGCATCCTGTCGAGAAGTCCTACATGCATGTCTAACTGAGTACACTAACCAGATTAGGATATGTGACTAACTGGAACTTTGAGAAGTTTTAGTTATTCATACTAGCTAGCTAAATGGAAAAAAAATTGTGGCAGGAAGTGAATAGTTTTTAGTTTTACTCCTAATTCTGCCTGAATATTAAGTTAGTTTACTCTTTATTCAATTTTTGTAAAAGAATTTACTTTCAATTGACTTAAGAAAGCATAACCAATATCAATTCTGAGACTTTAATACTCTGATTCATTTGAAATAACACAATTGAATGTATGGTATTCCATTCAGCAATAAAAGATTAAGGGTCTCCGTGGCAGTGAAACATTCCTCAATATTCACTATACATAATCCAAATAGGAAATATAATATCATGTAATTAATTCTCTAAGCCAACAAAGTTTAGTAATAGAGAAGTAGTAGTAATAGTAGTAGTAGGAGGAAGAGGTGGAGGAAGATGGCATTTTGCTCCACAAAGGTGTGTATAAAGATAAACCAGCCAGAGGTCGAGGCTATATTTAGGGAGGTATATATAATACTTATAGCACAGTCTGAGTACAATATGGGAAAATATTTTATGAGCACGCAAAATATTTTCACGAGCCGAAGGCGAGTGAAAATATGGCGTGAGAGTAAAATATCATTCCCATATTGTACGACGAGTGTGATAAGTGATTTATTGCTTCTTTGAAAATTTTCTCAACCGGTTACAATACAATTTTCATTGATTTTACTCGCTACGCGCGCGCTCCAAGGAGCGTACAATATAAACCGTACAATATGGGAGAATACAGAACGCTCGCGTGATGCGGAAATATTCAAGTAAAAATATCAAAGCTGCAATAAATATACATATATATATATATATATATATATATATATATATATTATGTTATACTTTGAATACTGCAAATATCACGAGTCTGTCGGATGTATTGGGGACGAGTGCCTCAGGCACGAGTGCCAATACCCCGATCAGACGAGTGATATTTCGCGTATTCAAGTATAACATATTTATCATGTACGCATGAGCAAACTTAATCTTAGCAACGACTGGAGCTAAAACCAGTAAGCTAACATTGTTATGGCTGAATATATTTCATTACAGGATTTTTTTGATGACGAAGTTCTTGAAATGATTGAGAAACAATCTGAATATCTACAGAAACTCCCTATAGAACCAACTGTTGCTAATCCAGTCTATACTAACGGACATACGGAGGAAACTAAGCACGTAGAAGAAGCATCTTCTTCTGTGTGTTTGGACGATGAAGAGTTGGAAATGTTTGTGGACCACCCCCAACAATATCTCTCCGTGTCCCTTACGTATTTTTGAAAAGTTTCTTCAAAAGCGTCCAGTTGAAATGTGCAAATCGGAATCCCCGTTTTATCTGGCTGTGAACTACAATTCTCCAATGATGACATTTGGTACAAAAAAAAGAAAATGGGGAAGGATAGAATCAATACAATAATGAAAAGGATGGCTGCAAGTGCTGGATTGTCTGGGGGAAAAACAAATCATTCAGCTCGAAAAACAATGGTTACATGTCTTACCAAGAATAGTGTACCAGAAACACAGATAATCCAACTAACTGTGCATAACAATCTACAAAGTCTAAATAGCTATAAATAAGCATCATTACAACAGCAAAAGGAAATGTCTCATGTCTTGAGCTCATACAAAAAGCCTGAAACTAATCCATCTTCTTCATACCCTACAACACCATCCCAAGATTTAAGTGCTTAGTCCTTTTTTGCTGGAGCAACAATCACCAATTGTACAATAAATATTGGTTTTCCTACAGCTACACAAACACAAAGTTTCACCACAATGTCCGCTGCACCTAATGACACACAACCACAAATGAAGTGATTTACAATTCATACATACCTACATAGCAATAGACAGATATATCAAAATAATGTAATATTATTAAGATTTAACAAAAAAAACTAAAAATATAAAATTAGCCTAAGGGGACGCAATAACACTTGTTAGAATGCCCAAGGGGACGCAATATGGGAAAATATTGGGGTAGTTTCATTTGTATTAATCTCTATGGGAGTACTTGAGTTCAGTACATGATAAATATGGATATATATATTATTCGTTTGGTACTGGAGAATATCACAAGACATGGCAAAGTCAATCTTTGAAGAGTTATATAATTGGATTGCTAACTAAAGGATCTTAAGATATACTTAATAGTAATGACAAAGATACAGAGTGTGTGAATGAATAAGTGTGACAATGTTCATGTTGAAATAAAGTTCACATGAGAAAAGGCTGAGTTAAATGCATGAAACTTTCAATCATTGGAATCATAACAAATAAATGATGATTATTATTGAGATAACAAGATGTCCACTAACTCATCAATAAAGGCAGTGTTTGTATCAAGGTGACAACTTACCAATTCTTGTTGGCCCAAGTGAAAAATGTTCATTTGAACTGTAATAATAAATGGAGTGAAACTGGCATTATATTTCAGTCAATGTGTGTATCCTTGATGATAAGCAACCACCTCATCATTTGTCTTCTTTAGCAGAAGTCACATGCTCTATACTATCCACATAAGGTGTTGCCATGAAAGCGAGAGCAACATTGTGGCTTTTGCACCCACTTGGCGACATGTGATATAGTTGGTAAGACTATACGATTGAACTTCAAGATAAGAATTTAGTGGAAGCAAAAGATTGTGAATCACTCGTCTTATGTTACTGCATGTAACGCACTATCAGGCATGATGATTCTATGTCACCTATGAAGCCTAACTGCATACATACGCTTTTTAACAGCTAGATCTCTCTGCACAGCTTTCATACATTCACTACTAATGAAACCAATATTTCAAATGTTTGGGTTTTGACTGAGAATTGAATTTAAGAGTGTCTACCTTACTTGTGGCAGACACTCTTTAATCTCAGAACCATTGTAACAATAAAATATTTCTAACCTTGGCTTGTGTACAAACGGCATCTTGTCTGTGTGGACTCAGCAGCTGATTAAAATCTGTGTATAAAAATGTACACTTTAAATGACTGGAGGCTGTTTTTAAACTAACACTTGCAATGCTCTCCAACAGAATATCCACATGGAATGGACGTTGTTTGGTGGTTGGTCAATGTTTATGCAAGTCAACTTATTCATCAAGAATCTACATCTGACCATATCAGTTAAATTCTGCAATCAACACAGAATTGTAGTTCAGTATTCATTACGTACTGAATTCCATTGCTTGAATTCCCAACAGGACCACTTGAAACTTGAAGCTCGAAGGAATGAGACTTAATGGTGATATGTAACTAAAGGTGATATTTGATCATTTCTCGGCACACTGGATGTGTTGCCAACAGCAACACATGGTTGAACTTCAAGCATCCCCACTGGAAATGGGAGAGGAATCCTTAGTGAGGCACATGCCAGTATTAATTACATTATAAACGAGTAAGTGCACGCACAGCTGACATTTTCACACTAAATAATAACTCCACCTCCTAAATAGTCACAAAATGTGAGCTTTCCCAGAAAAAAAATGAAACTACGACAATGGACACCTTGTAGTACTATTGAAACCCTAAAGCTACACTATGAATAGCTAATTAACCAATTCATCCTCCCTGGCAGGAAAGTGGCTCATTGTGGAAGTATAAAAGGAGAGAGAAACTCTGAAAGTCATTCAGAGAACAAATCAGTAGGAACCTAAAAGCACGAATCTACCTTTCTCCACTCTACCGCTAACTAACAAGAAGGCTCTTCCAACTCTTCTGCTACCAGCTTTAACTCTCAAGCTCCTAGCAATCCAATGCACTTCATGTAGTCCAGATGATAAAGAAAAATACCAACATGACTAAAAAAATTACGGCGCTTTACAGAGTAACATTGAAGCCATTATCAAGAAATCCACCACAGGAGCAAGAGGAAGCAACTTGTGAGTTCTGGAATGTCCCCTTCAATTTACTGGCCAAACCTTTTTTACTAACAGCATCTTCAATGTAAGAATTACAATCATTCATTCATACATTTTGAGTATGTTCCCATCCCTTTTGCTATGATTGTTTTTATATCATTTTTCTCTTGCATTTCTACAATGCAGATTATACATTTCATTAGCTTCTGTGAAGCTGCCATTATTTTCATCAGATTGTTTTAAATTCTAACATGAATTTTTTATACTGTTTTTAGCTATATTATTATGATTATTTCACTTAAAATATGAATAAGATGATTCCTTCTCAATTATCTATATATAATCAGCCACAACCTCTTCAAGTCTTGCTCTGTTTATACACATATTCACACTTTAGTGGACTTCATTAGCACTGATAAAAAAATAGATGAAAAACGCAACATTCCTTGCCTTTACTTCACCAGAACCCTTTGTTCTTAAAAATAAGGCTTCATGAGATTCAACCATCTGTATCACACTGCTCTGGATCAGAAATAGTATCGTCATTGTCAACCAGGACAAAGACTAATATTGGTCATTAGACTGCAAGGTATTCAATATTACAACGTATCTAATATTAGTCTTTGTCCTTGTTGACAACGACGATACTATTTCTGATCCAGAGCAGTGCGATACGCTGTGAACCAAAAGGTGTTTAGTTTACCAAATTAAGTGTGAATCATCTGCAACAATAGTCATACCAAAATATGGTGTGATGTGCACATGCACAGATTCAGTGTGAATTCACACCATAAGGTAAATTACAATGATAATAGCATTGGTTTGTGCCTGCACATGAACATAATTAACTTTTGGTAAAGGGTCCATGTTGCTCCCTTGCCCTTGCGTGTGAATTTCACACTAAATGTGCATTCACACTCGGTGAAAAGTGTGAAGGACACACTATGCATTGATGGTAGGCATTCACAATCACCAGTTTGGTGTGAATTTGGTGGGTTTTCATGCTATAATTTTACAGTGTACAGTTTTATTGTCCTTTGTATGCTCAGACAAAAAACAATGTTAACTCCTTCAGTACTACTATAGGTGGTCAAATGACCCAATAGATATGTATATTAATAATTAATTGATTAAATAGTGGTTCCCAAATGAGAATGAGCATTAGATTAAAATATATAAATGGCATCTTTACCAATGAATAGCTACACCAGGCATTTTAGTTTACAGGCTTCAGAGATCTAACCAATCCATGGAGGTAGGTTGCTAAAAAGGATATATACAGGATTTCATAGTGCACGCTAGTTGTGATCAGCCCAATCACAGTGTACAACTGTAATTCTATCCACTTCGTACTTGAATTTTGTCGTAACTTTTTATAACGACACTTGAGCGACAGACGTTCACGCGCAGCACGGCACTTGCGGCGTCGCGCACGCGGCCTAGAAGCCAACTCGAGTGTTAGTTGGGCGGAGCCCGACCTCTGCTGGGGAGAGGTCGGGTAACAAGCCTATACCCGGGTTTGTTCCCTGCTGCAACGTACGTTGCAGTCCAATCAGATTGAAGTGTGGTTAAATGCTAAGGGAATGGGTGGGCGGACAGGAATACGCCTACGCAGAAATATACGTACACACGAGGAGCAAAAGGAGCAAGAAATGTGCGTGGGTGAAAAGAATGGCCACAAATCGTAAATCCCACACAATCGGTTCATGACGTCATGATTAGCTGACTCAGCAGGAACAAACCCAGGTATAGGCTTGTTACCCGACCTCTCCCTTCAGCAGAGGTCGGGCTCCGCCCAACTACTCGAGTGTGTCCGCCGAGTATTTAAGGAGGAGTGCTAAATTTTCCGTTGTATTCACTATTAAGTATCAACACTATGCCGTTTCTTTTCAAAGCCGTGATATCGATAAGTTTCAAGCTATCTCTCCTGAGCTTAGGATGGTATAAATTCTTGAGAAACTAAGAGAAGTAACTTTTTCAGAATGTTTATTCTTTTTTTCATTAGCATTAGGAAATGGCTGCATAAGTGCCCTGAGAAAAAGTTCAGGTACCAGCAGTGATCCTCCATTTAGAGATGGTGACTTTGTTCCCCTACCATCTAGCAATGCAGTTCAGGCCATCATCACCACCTACCAGTTTCACTGTAACTGCAACATCACTTCATGGGAGACTTATGTGAAGCCTGGAGGAAGACGTTATGCTTTGACCAGGCCATATGACATAACATTCCAGGTGTGGAGGCCCTCTCCTACAGTACAACGTGATGGCTGCTACAGTCTGATAGGAGAAAATAAGTTCTCTAGAATCTCATTCACTAGAGACGGGTTAGTCCAACTGATTCCTACTCCACCCAGTAACTCCATCATAACAGCGCAGCCTGGAGATGTAGTGGGCTATTACACTAATCATCGTTGGACTTCTAATAGTGGAATACAGCTAGAGAGAAATAGTGATTTCACTGAAAATATGATCTGGTATCGCAGTCTGGCAGATGGTTCACTAACATCCAGTGGAAACAATGCTTGTCCCTATCCAGTAGGAACTGGGAGATATTTATCTAGTTCAGCTGTTGCAGCGCCAATGCTCAGAATAAACTCTGGTAAGTTCTTCAGATTATGAAGCATTGTTATTATAAGTTTTATTTTTTTTTATATCTTAGCTATAAATTCCTGTACGTCTTCTTTGTCACCCTCACCACCATCTTCATCATCATCATCTTCATCACCATCATCTTCTTCATCAACAATAAAACTTTCTCCCTTTTCAAGTATTCCTCACACTTCAACACCTACTTCAAGTAGCACTCGTGCTATCCTTTCAATAGCTACTCCAAGTACCACTTCATTCAACGACAGCTACAGAGCAGAAGGAACTAATTCTGCCATCCCGGCCGCAGTAATAACACTCACTTTGTTAATGGTCTTGTCTGTGTCAGCTGCTATTACAGTTCTTGTAATACTGAAAAGAAAGACGGGGATAAAGAAAGTGAAAATAGATTCCAGTGTTTTGGACTTGTCTAATCCAAACTATGGTAATTAAATTAGTGAGAATACTTTATGTATTGTATAAAACAATGATGTACTAATTTTGCCAGCCGTTCAAAGTCAGATTAGCTAGTTGCAAATCAAATTTGCCTCTAGCATTATGTAAGATATATTTGTAATTGTACATCTACAGATATAAACAAAGAAGAATCACACAAAGTAGAAACATCCACAGAACCGTTTTATGAGGGTATGACTAGTATAGAACTTGATGACTCCCATCCTGTCTCCCTGGATTATTTAATTCCTCAACAAGAACATATCAAAGCCAGGGAGTGCGGTAGTAGCAGTGAAGCTGCTGAAAACCAATTCAATGAAGAGGTTGTTACCGATGGTGCTAAACACAAAGAACCACTTCTCATTCGAGAAAAAAAATCCAAATGGTTGAATAATGATGTAAATCAATCAAGAATATATGAACAACCCCTTCCACTGGAACAACAGGCAAGTAACTCCAACTTAATTTAATTAAAATGCATGCATCCTCATTATTACCATCACAGATGAAGCATAAAGATATTTCTGACAAGATCGGAAACTACGTCTTAACCATGGTAAGTGAACTTGTCTATAATAAGTACTATAACTTTACTGGCAATTTTGTTTTCTTGTATGTGCTTTTGTATAATAATTCTTTTTATAATAGTAAAGTAAAATTTGCCTCTAGCTACTGATTTTATTTAAATTTTACTGCTTTGAGGCAACATTTTGCTTAGATAATAAAGGGTAAAGACAAAACTTTTATTCTATGGCTAAATAGTGTCAAGAAAATGGCTACAATAATTTATGTACTAACCATCAGAACCTTATATCTATGTGTTGTCTTTCAAAGGAACAACGTTCTACAGATACTTCAAGAGTAGCCAAGCAAGGCAGTACAGTAAGTGGCCTGTCTAATTTATTAAATGTAACCTTAACTATAAGGAAAATATGTGTCCAGTTAAATATGCAGTTCTTTATGGATGATCCTATATATTGGGCCCCAGCCTCCACTACCGCTGAACTCTATGCTCAGTTGGCCAAGAAAAAGTATCGTGAACTACCAAGGGATCAAATACAGTAAGGTTGCATTAAGTGTATAGTATTCCATTTTTTAAAACTATAATTTTTATTCCGTGTTAATCAGAGTGAGAAAATATATGATATCAATCATTGGTGCTAATATAAATTTTTGATCAATCACAATTAAGCTGTTATAAACCCCAACATATCATTTACTAAATGTGCATAAAAAATGGCTTGCTTTTAAACATTGAATTATCACATAACAAATCATTCAGTTATGACTAATTTTGCAGACAATATTAAGGTTAAAAAGTTGTTGGGAAAGTGCCTCTTGTTTTACACCAATAACTTAGCTACTATAGTAGGTTCTAACTCATTGCTGTTTACATTCTACTTACACATAATGTAAAAATAATCTATATTTTTTAACAGAGACGTTTGGCAACACTATAGCTACAGTGGCCTCATAGGTATAAAAATGGAAAAGAAATTTATCATTTTTATACTGCTGAGGGCCACTGTATAGTGTGCCGAAACGTCTATATTAAATATATTTATAGCTAGTGAAGTTAAAGATATAGACTACATTGATATACTTTTGCAACACAGGACTAGAGTAATAGCATGGATAACCTGTGCTATTAGGGATCAATAGCACTCGTAATGTGATTAAAATACTACTTGGCTTCGTCTCATGCTATTTTAATTGCTTTACGAGTGCTATTGATCCCTAATACCACAGGTTACCCGTGCTATCACTTGCTAATAGTAGGCCAGCTTTTCTTTAAACGTTTGCATTGTAGCTATAATGTATTGTTCACTAACTATCTCTGTATTTAAAGATTAGCTTCCTCTGGAACTTTATTCTTTCAACCTATGGCTTCTCCTAATCAGTTGAAAAAAAATCCCAAAAATGGCATATTCTCTAACTAGAAACTACTCGAACTATACATCTACAAGGCTAGAGCTGCATGCATGAGCACTTACCCGTATTATTTCACTTGGCTACCGTGGTATTTCACTTAGTTTCCATGCTATTTCACTTAGTTACGTGCTATTTCACTTTCCTATGCGATTTCTATTGTACAGAGATTATACCCATACTATTTTTTTGAATGGGCAATTTATGCGCCCCCTACTATTAAAATGTACAATTAATTTTCTATATAAATATATAACCTGGCCTCCCTTGCTATCAGAATTAATATTATATCAGGTTACAGGATGCTATTGGTTCGGGTCAGTTTGGTGATGTGTACAAGGCTATGTGGAGTACTGGTCGAGATGAACTAGACCTGGCAGTGAAAACCTTGAAGTCTGGGTCTTCTGATGGAGACTGTGTCAAGTTCCTGCAAGAGGCAGCCATCATGGGCCAATTCAACCACAGCAATGTAGTCAAGCTGTATGGTGTAGTCACTCTGGAAAAACCAGTAAGTGAATGCAAACCTTATTCTAAATAGTATTAGAGCATAGCTAGTCATATGCGAGCGATCTGATTGGTCCATTACATGACTCTATTCATCTAGATTCATTCTTTGTGACATTTAAAAACATTTTGTTACGTTCTGAAACACTTAGATTTGGATATTGAATCCACGATGTAGCTGGTATAAGATGAGTTGCCATAATGTGAGACAAAAATCCAAAGTAAATAATTTTGTTATATGCTGTGATATGAAAATAAAAATCTTGACTTGTAGATTTTAATTTGTTTGGAGTATCTTGAAAATGGAGATTTAAAAGATTATCTACATAAGATGAATCCAATGTAAGTGATATAAACTATTGTATTGTGTTATTAGTTTTGTTACTTGTTGTTGTTGTTGTTGTTTAACAGAGGAAGATCCTTTTCAGATTTTATGGAGACAGAATTGTTATTCTTACAGTTTGCTAAAGAAATAGCTGCAGGAATGGAGTATTTGTCTCAGAAGAGTTTTGTGCACAGAGACTTAGCAGCAAGAAATATTCTTCTCAACAAATATCTTACTTGCAAGGTGATTGATTACTATTGTGCTTTACCTATATAAGTTGTCCATGACATAACTATTCTATCCCATCTAATGGGACTGCAGAAAATCATTAATCATTGCATGTGCATCAAACATGCTGCATTTAATAATGTGTCCATTTGTGCCCTATCTGCATTGTGCTTTTTATTTATTTATTTATTTATTTATTTATTTTTTCTGTAATAACTAGTGCCAGATTTTGGAATGCAATAGGAGTAGTGTGAGGAATTTTGGATACCATTGCATACATTATATACACACATATATATATTCCAATTATACATCGAATATTTTCCTTAAGTATTTCAGCATCATGCGAGGGTTCAAATCTTCACATGTTGAACTCTGTATATATTGAACTCTCCAATGTGCCAATGCATAGTTCTAGACAAATGAATTTTTACGAGTATGGCAGAGTTACCTTTGAATGATGAGGCTTTGAAGGCATTCACAAACTGCTTTGGAAAAATATCTACTGCATAATAAACAATTTATTACACTCGTCGTACAATATGGGGATGACATGCTCATGAAATATCTCTCCATATTGCTCATTGACTAGTGCAATAAGTGTATATATATACATATTCCTCTTTTGGGGTTCAATCCCTACAATTTTGAGTCATCATACCACTGTGACATAACCATAAACTTGCTGTTCAACATCAAGGGAAGACTTTAAAATACACATTCCAAAATTTTAGTGGTGATTAAGCTAATTGATAACTAATTACTCTTTCTCTAAACTTCCAAGTACAGTGCATGCATAGAAATGTTGAGATCTTGTGAACACCTCAAGTTGGGCAATATTACAATGTTAATTTCAAAATTTCATATTAACCGAATATTAAAATTAGCACATTTTCTCTAGTGACTATTCTTCCACACCTCCAAAATGAGCTCATTCGTCCACTTTTTGGCGCGATTGCTAGATGGGCTACTAGCACTAAAGTTGTTGACAAAGAAGTGTAGTCAGCTTATTTAAGAACAGCCACAATCCAACTTTAAACACTGTGAACAAGTTTAGTAAATTAATGCTGGGATTAATTCAATAAGTTATTTCTTTCAATAATCATATCAATGAGGTATTATAGTCCATGGCATAACACATGCTAATGATATTTATGCTACACAAATAACTTCCTCATACCTGCCTCTCATATAATTATATAACATCAAAGCCACTAGGCACATGTGTATCTTATCACCATGACATTATGTGCGTTTGAGGATTCTGTTGATATAGCACAACCCGTTCAGTTTCACTGCTTTAGAGAGTGGGGGATTCAAAGTGGCACATTATAACACATTATAACATACAGGGGGGGGGGGGGGAAACATTAAGGCGTGATAACTTGAGGTACACAAGTTGCCAATAATAGCTAAGTTTACAGAATATCAAACAATAATTATATGTAGTGTGTAGTATACATAAATATACATTATATATAGCTAGGTCACTGTCCATCTGTATTTATGCATCAAATAGTATCCCTTTCTTCACACCAGCTTCACTTTAATCACCTTAGACTGCTACTGCTTTTTTTCGTTGTTTTTTTATTTACCAATATTTTTTAACCTCCTAGGTTGCTGACTTTGGCATGGCCAGAAACTTAGTGGATGATGACTACTACACCTCTAGTGGAGGGAAGATACCTGTGAAGTGGACAGCACCTGAAGCGAGTAATACTATACTATCAGTGTATATATTGATATTCTTCTGTATCAAATGAATAACATATATATAATATATATATATATATTCCACCCTAGATATCTTCACAATGATATTTTTAGGTATGTGATATCATATCTCATGGGTTATCCCATGGCTGTACTGGCAATCTCATTACCAGAGTAGTTATAGCAACCTACCAGGCCTGACCAGGCCTGGGTACAAGTTTTCTGGGTTTTTACAGCTACCTTTACTCTAGTGGAGCCTACCCAGCCAGGTTAGAGCAGCTGCTATAATATCAGCTGGGGTTGTGGGGAGCCCTTAGTGAGTTTTCGCCAACTTTTTACCATGAGTTACAAAAAAAAAAAAAAAAAAAAAAAAAAAAAAAAAAATCAGTGAAGATATCTAGTGTGGAATAAACCACTTATTAGACTCTGTCAGAGTGATATGGCTAGATATTTCACTCTCCAGCTTTATTTTCACTCGCCTTTGGCTTGTGAAAATAAATTAGCCTGCTCTTGAAATATTTCACCATATCACACTCTGACTCATGTAATAAGTATTATATATATAATATACTTATATTTTTTAGTAGGCAAAGTCACCAAGCTTATTTCTTATTGCATGAATTAACGTACAATATGGAAAGATATTCAAAAGCATGTGTAGCTAAGTATTTTCACAAGCCAAAGGTGAATGAAATACATAAGCATGAGAGTGAAATGTCATCCCCATATTGTACAACAAGTGTAGTAAGTTGTTTATTGTACATTGGATATGTTAAAACAGTAAAACGGTTGTGCTTCAAAGCCTTGTCATTCAGAGGTAACTCCGCCATACATCCAACAATACAGTTGTCCAGTTAGAGCGTTTAATTATGCAGTGTTCAATATGGGAAAATATTGAACACTCCTGTGATGAGTAATTATTCAAGGAAATAGTCCAATGTACAGTAATTAGAAATATATATAGATTAATCATTGACTACCGCAGAATATCACGAGTCTGTCGGCTAGCATTTGCACGAGTGCCGCAGGCACAAGTTTAAATGCCACTGACAGACAAGTGATATTCCCGTAGTATCCAATGATTAATCAATTTATTGTGTACCGGTCATGCGTGAATGGCATAGAAACCAAGTGGCTAATGTAATGGATGCTGCCAAGAAGTCTTTCATTTTTTTTTTATTCTGATGAAGTCATTGAAAATCTTTTCTCTAATATTTGAGGTGGAGTAGAAAGGAAATGTGAAAGGCAAGAAGTATCGCCATCTTGTAGCATTGAGAGTTAACAATCGTTAGTCTTGACATTGAAGAATTACAGAAGTTTTTAGAAGAGCAAAAAAATACTGTAATACTCAAAATAAACATTACCCGACTTGAGAGCGTGGTAGCTATCGTTTGTGCAAAGGGATAATGAAAAGCGAAAATTTAGAAGATTTCACCCAAAGAATTAGACGGACTTCTCGTGGAGTGCAAGCGGTAGTCTGTATGAACCGAGCACTCTCATAGCTAGTAATAAAAAGTCTCCACATTCATATGAAGCTATTTTATTTAACCAAATTAATGTAAATTGGCATGCAATGGTATTGTAGAATTAGCAGACCCTCAGGGGATGTAATAAGCCAAAAATGTAGCTTAGGGGGACACAATAACCCAACGCAGTAATTCTGGGCTTCCCCTTTACTGCAGAATATTGCGGGTGTACGATACTTTCCAATTCAATACATTTTCTACGTAAAGGCACTTAATAGGCTGATTCAGTACACAATATAATATATAACAATAAATTTATCAAATCTGTGTGCATATATCACTTTGACCAGTTACGTGCTAGTTAAGATATCTAAAGACACAGAGGAACAGAGAGCTTCAAACAGTACTTTCTTAGTTTGTTTCACTAATTTCACCAAATTACCATTTAAAAGCTTGGCTGTGCTTATCACAACATTTTTATCGATTAGCTACTGCCCTATTTGCTTCACTACCCAAAAATATTTCTATTAATTAGTAGCCTATTAGCTTTACTACCAAAAATCCAACTGATTCTAACCTTATTTGCTTCACTACCAAGAAACATTTCTTTATTTACCTTCACTACCCAGAAACACTTCTTTGTACATATAGTTACCCAATAATACATAAGATAATTGGAAACCTGACTTTCAAGTATTGATGAAGTCTTGGATGTTTGCATAAAATAATTTGTGTTATTATATCAATGTCAGTTCTATTACACAAAAAAAATGCTCAGTAATTTCTAGAATAAACATGGAGATACCTTTAATTGTTATTCAAGAGCATGTGAAGGTTCATGCTGTGTAGCCATAATGAAGATCCATGCAGTCTGTTGCAAAACTGAAGTGAAAGTGAGACCGCCTTACTGAAGCAGTGGAGTCATTTACCAGTAGATAGGCTAGCTCTGAAAGACATAAATGTCTTTGCTCCATGGTTATTAAATTCATCATTTATGTATGCATTACTAAAATGCCACACATAATGTCTATGTATCCTTTTAACTGGTATCATAGCAAGCACCATTTGCCCCTTGTATCCCTGTTCTCCGTTAGAAACGTCAATTTCTGAGTGCTATGTGTCTAAGATTCTGGGTGGTGGTCTGGGTCTAGGCTTTGGTCATAGTCCAGTCTGCATTGTGTCTCTAACAGTCTAATTCAAGTTGAACTGGTCTTAGATTTCAAACATTTTCAAAAGTTCATAACCAAGATCAAAACTCGATACAACGTTGATCTGAGGCTGGCGTTTTTTAGCCAGCCTGTGACTCTAAGTAGTGTGAATTGATCAATGTGTGATAAATGTTTGAAAAGTATATAGCTAAAGTGGGATGACTGTCACAGCAGATTGAAAATTACTAGATGGTGAAGGTGAACAATGAGTATCGAATGAACTTGTCAGGATTAGGAGGGACCTGACAATCTCCCTATATTAAATATCTGTCATGCGTCCTTCTAACTACAACAATATGAGCTACCTGGAACTTTGATTATTGGGAGGGAAAATAGAGAAATATCAAATTCATGCTGCTGCTTCTCTGTTGTTAACCATTGAATGGAAAGTATATAGCTAAACTTATTGTTTCCTGATAATGAAAACATTAATCATAGAAAAATTAAGTATGTACGTCAGTAGGTTTTTAGATATCTATGTTAAACTTTATTAGATGAACATTATTACATAGGCGTCGGAACCGGTCCGGCCGGTCCGGCTTTGGCCGGACCACTTTAAAGGCATCAGTGGTAGGTAAAGATCGTTTTTACTAGGTAAAGAACGTTAATCAAATAAGCAAAGAAACCCAGCAAACAACTGTATGGCTTCCCCGACTGATGGTCACCGTATCGTAGAGCCTGAAGCACTGCATCAGCCGGGTGTTGGTTATTCCTTTCCCTGGTGTGCTAAGTGGAATTGGCTCCACTATAATGAAGCTTAGGATTCAGTTTAGTGCTTCGCCTGCTGCAAAGCAGAGCAGGAAGGTGTGGGGGAGATAGCTTGAACGCTGCCACCAGAGTTCCAATCAATTACTCATACGCCAGGAGGGTGGTCTAATTCCCGCCGCGCAGTCCAATTTCTAGATCAGAGTTTTACGTCTAACGAAAATGATATGAGATGACAAGAGCAATGACTCAGAACTGAACTCACTCACACGATGACAACCATAAATACAAAATAAGACCACACCTACAATTGACACAAAAAAGCTCTGAACATCCTGCTCTAGAGCGTTGGGTTCACGCCTAGAGCAGGCACATGCACGCACACCAAAGTCCACAAACATACAAGTACAATAAATCAACACCTAATTAACACATTGTCCTTTCACTTCACACAAGCTACATGATATGATACACAACAATAATTAAGACAAATGCATTCTCTGTTCCATAAGTTCTTTCTTCTCTTCTCTTTCTTTACTTCTCTTTCTTTCTTCTCTCTTTACTTGCGAGGGGTGGCCCCACAGAAGGTAAGCTAAGATCTTCTTCTAAGGACCTGGCTTTTTTAAGTAGAGGCTTTTCTAATTGCAAAGATGGTCCTGAGTCTTTTCGTAGGCATGAGGAGAGCAAATGTCATAGAGAAGCCTCTACCATTCACAGCAAGAAAATAGAAAACCACTAATGGTGATCATAGAAAATACTCAGCTTTTAGGGCGGCAAGGAATTGCATTTCGTGGGCATGACGAATGTGAGGGTAATTTTGTTCAGCTTTTTAAGCTTAGAAGTAAGGGTGATCATAGTCTTGAGCCATGGGTTGATAGTCAAAATGAATTGCTTCTATTGATGTCTTTAGCTATACAATGGGATATTATGAGTGACATTCATGTTTCTAACTATTTCACTGCTAGTATTATTTTTTCAGTTATCAATGATTGTCTATTGAGATTGAATTTATAGTGGAATAGGTGTAGAGGCCAGTGTTTTGATAAAGCCTCCAATATGACAGGAATCAGAAATGGAGTAGCTACTAAAAAATTGCAGCTAGAATCAAGAGCACTGTTTACCCATTGTTACGGACACTCACTCAATTTGGCAGTGTGACACGATAAAAAATTCAAAAATAGCTAGAGATGCCGCCTTAGATATACATCATTAGAAATAATGAAGCTAATTAAGTTTTCACCTAAGAGGGAATGTATGTTTGACCAGTTAAAGAAAGAATTTACTCCTGACTGTCCTGGTATTCATGTATTGTGTCCTACTCGCTGGACAGTAAAAGAACAGAGCCTAAAAAGTATTTTTGCAAAACTATACTGTTTTACAAGAACTGTGGGATATTTTGCTTGATCAAAACCTAGATTCTGAAGTTAGAGCTAGAATTATTGGTGTTAAGGCTCAAATGGAATCGTTTGACTATTACTTTGGTTTGTGTGTTGGAGAGCTTGTTCTTAGTCATGCTGATAATTTTATAATTAAAAAAAATCACTGCAAAGCAAGACTATATCAGTAGCTGAAGGACAACATATAGCTAAAATGACTGTAACAGTGGTAGAGAAATTGAGAAGCAGTGAAGCATATCATCTTTTTTGGAGCTCAATATTAAAAAAAAAAAGTCCCATGTGAGACTCAAAAGATATGAGTCAGGTAGTGAGGAATATAGTCCACCCACTATAAAGGACCATTTCCAGAGGCAGTATTTTGAAATTTTAGATTGTACCATTAATTGCATTAAATCAAGATTTGACCAGCCTGGTTACAATCAGTATAGCAAGGTTGAGAGTTTACTGCTAAAAACTATGAATGGTGACAAATTTGAAGAAGAATATGACTTTGTAATGATGATGTTAGCCACATTCTTCTCAAAATACAGCTACAAACATTGGCAACTCAAATATCTGGAAAAAAACCCAAGCTTAATTAATTTGTTACAATATATACTCCACCATGATCCTAGCTGCTGCATGTGCATAAAGAGAGAACAGATCGTCTTTGTTTGAAGAAAATTGCTACAACTTTTATTAACAATGAACATAGAGAATCTTTTTTTGGAAAATTTTGAGTGACAGAAATATTAAACCTGTAACGATTTAAACTATTTTGTATATTTGCTTTATTATACTTAAAACCACAATTAAAACTCTTCTCTATAATTGTATTATTTAGCATGTAGCAAGTATAGTTCATATAATTAGGTGTGGCTAATGATAAAGGGCGGAGTTTGAGAAACCGGACCACTTTTGAAGTTACTGCTATGCCCCTGTATTACTACAGGCTCTTCTATACAGAAAGTATTCCACTGACAGTGATGTGTGGAGCTATGGCATGGTTCTGTTTGAGATCTGGTCAGTGGGCAAGAAACCATTTTCTACTATGATATCTACTCAACTCCTGGAGGTCATACAAACAGGATCCTGTCAACCTCCTCCTCCAGGATGTCCCTGTGCGATATTTGAGCTCATGGTGGATTGCTGGTAAGATAATTTAAGCAATATTTTTTATGCACATGTAAAGATGTAAGACTGCAGAGTAGACATTGACTCGTTTCCTTGTATTTGTTGTTGCTTTCAGTACATTTTCTGCCATTTGAAAGGTTACAAGTATGAGAAAAAAAGAAAGAAAAGTAATTTGAAATTATAAAATGGCGAAGCCTTATTTCTCATTATGCTCATAAAAGCTGCTAAACATAAGCATATATTATACCTTATATGGACACTAGTGACTGAAAGAATTAAGAGTCATGAGTAACCATTATTCACATTATATAATACACATGAGATTTTCCACTGAAGGTATCCTATATCATGGTATTTTTGTGCAAGTACTCTAGTAGAACACACTCACGTTGTACAGTATAGTATGAGTGTACCCACCGACTTAAATATGGAGAAAATTAAAAAAAAGTTCAGTTTGAAGAAATTCTTCTTAAAATAAAATTATCTCCACAAGGTTTGGGGAATGGTGTGGGGACCCTTCACTTATTACCTCTTTACCATTGTTACATGCAAGTAGCTTTCTTCAAAAATGAACTATTATTTCTTTAAATTATGCTTTCTGGGATACTGTTGACAAGTAATTGAGCCCACGTGTAGCAATCAGAATGTATCTTAGAACAGCACTGGATGAGTTGTATAGCCACTAATTAACTCACCTCCCCAATTTTCAGACTTGCTCCTACCTGCCCGTTGTTGTTGTTGTTGTTGTTGTTGTTGTAGCTATTTGCTGCCAATCATTGATTTTATTTTGAACTTGACACTAGGAATCCCAAGCACCAGCAGAGACCTAGTTTCACTACCATATGTCAGAGGTTGAATGAGTCTCCAGAGAAGTTGCTGTACTGGTCTCCCAGTGATGACAGTCTCTCATCTGCAGTAGGAGTGTGTGGTGCTCCTCTATTAGAAGCAAAAGATCTTCACTCTGACCTTCAAAAGAAATACATGACTTAACACTATTAAAGCACTAAGCACTATTGTGTGGAGCTGATTTGCTTGAAGCAGAAAACTTTAACCTGACCTTCAGAAAAGATATATGCTATAAACAGAAAATTTGGACAATTAATTTAAATTATAAAATTAACCCAGTTTGTGCACAATTTTTTTATTTTTCAGAATTAAATTTTTGATAAGTCAATATGAAATGAAGATTAGAGAACAATCAGGTATCAATTAGACCATATCTAATAATACATCACATGGGCAGTGTTATTATTATTATTTTTATTATTATTATTATTATTATTATTATTATTATTATTATTACAACCACATGACAATACAAGTACTATGAAGGAAGTGTGATGAGTACACGAGTTTCTGAGGTCGAAGGTCAAACTCTAAGCTCTAGAGCTGCCAGAAAAGAAAAAGAAAAAATATCACAATAAAATAAAAGCAAAGTGGTACAGTAATGCTAATATTAGTTATGACAGTGCGAGCAAGGGCAGAGACAGCTTAAAGTACAGGGACTGTTAGGGTTGAATTTAGTGAGGACAGTACTCCAGAACTGTTGTTGTTGAAGAGTTTTCTTGATGGTACTGAAAGGACGAAAGAGTTCAAATGGAGAATAGGCATTCCAGAGTAAAACTACAAGATTAAAATATTGCTGACGTGTGCTCGAAGTGCAATGGAAACTTGAGTTTTAGCTTGTGGGAGGAAGGTGAACATGTGGATCAGGAGAAATTGAATGAAATATTGAAAGAATCGGGAGTGTCTTTGATACATTTCAATACGAATAACAAGTCCAACAATTCCAGATGGTAAGTGAGTGGTAGGAGGTTGAGGGAAAGTGATCTGGACTTTGTAGTCTAGTGTAAAGTTATTCAAAATGTACTTTGAAGCTCTACGGTGAACTTTCTCCAATAATATTATGTCTTTGATAAGGCATGGACGCCAGAGTTGTGAGCAGGAACTTCAGCTGAGACTTTACTAAGGAGAGATAAAGTGGCTTTTTTCAGGTGGGAGGGTTGGGGACAGTAGTGTGCTATAACAACATTTAGCATACTGAATGTAAGCATTAAAATAATAATGACAGGCTCTTTCCAAATACCTTAAAATTTAATTACGCTGTCATGATATTATAGCGAGTGGGTTGAAGTTGGGAAAAAAATTCCCTAGCTAGTTGTAACACTTAGCTAGACTTCTTCTAGTACGATGATTGAAACAATGGGAAACGGTGAACAAGAGTAGGCTGGTGTAAACACAAGTCAACAGACACACCAAAGCACAACAACGTAAGTGAGGAAAAGCATCGTTAAAACTACAAGAGCGTGGTGGTGTTGGAATTAGTGACGCTGTGTGAGTGTTATAATGAACCTTGACCTAGAGAATACTTAGTAGTGTAGTCAGCGGCTTGGCTTTGATGACAACGGTTGACAACGTTCAGGTAATTCGTGAAGCGGGTGTGGAATTACAATTATTTACTAAAGGGGCGTGGCTTGCTGTGGCAGATTCATGTACCCCGAACCCGTATCCAGGAGGAAGAGCATAGAAATAGTATACACGATGAAAACAGAATATATATCTAGTGCCCGTTTATAGCAGTAAACATTTTCTGGCACTGGAACGATGGTACTGACAAAGTGCTGCCGAGTGTGGAGAAAATACAAGCCTCGCTCTATCCTGTTAGAGAGCAAAGAAATCCCGGACCATGCCCTTCTGTTTGAGTCAGACGTCATCGCCATTTTAGGTAAGCCTCTGTTGCGGCAAGCAGTTATTAACAGACTGCAGCAAAGGTTGGCTAGTTTACAAGAATCCAAACTTGTTTTTGCAGTCATATGGCCCTTGTGTGTGGTGCTAATTCTAAGACAGTTGTGTTATCTAGCCAGTGTTTGAGTGGGTTCAGCTGTTAGTGACAAGGTGCTGTGGGTGGTCTGAATTGTTTCCTGTACACTGTACATCTTTGCAAGACATTTCTGCCAATTCATCTACTTAATATGTTCCTAGTTTTGCACCTGACCTTTTGTGGACACATAAGGTACTAAAATAAACTAAAAGACAACACTAACCTAACTAATTTCATGCAGGTATATGAGGCTCCTTCTGTGTAGGTATTGATTTGTAAACATTTGTAGCATGATTTAATTATGCAGGTTGGCTTCTGCACTGTTACCAAATAGTTACCGTTTAAAAATGTGTAAATTTGCGTTAAAAAAAGTATAATTAATTAATATCACACTCACATATATAAAATTCAAGTTAAGTGTGTCAATTAACTGTATCATCTTTTCAAACTCATAGACCCGGTAGAAATAGAAATCCTGCGGAAGGAGATCTCGTACACTGAGAGCATCGGAGCATATGGGACCCTGGGAGTCCTTGCCTTGGAGTACGAGAGGGTAACGGTGAAGTACCTGGTACTGGTCACTGGCTGTCAGGCTGTGGGCAAGATAAGAGACACGGAGATCTTCAAACTCACCCAGACAGCCTTTGTCCCTCTTAGTCCCAAGGCGCCCATGGAGCTCGTGGCAGATGTGGGGAAACTCCTGGCGTCTGGAAAGTTTTATTTCGGACACCCGTCGTTTGGGGGCAACTTTGACCTTCTGTCGTGTGCTCAAAAGCAAGGAGTGGAGCAGCCGCACTTTTATTGGTGAGTGCTACGGTAGACAATTTGTCCAGGTTGTGGAGAATGAAGTGTTTGTGCTTACACTGAAATAAGAAAGTTATCATAGAAGGGATGAGTATTGAAACTTCTTTATCATCAGTTGTAATTATTTTTATAATGCGCTTTGTGGAACACACTGTACTACTTGACTAGGGCAGCATTTTGGATGTGGAAATAGTGTGTGTGTATGTGTGTAAATCACGGCGTGAATGTTTTCCGAGTTACTAGTACAGCTATGTATATATATTGCACCACGGCAACCAGGGATGATGATGTAGTTGTGTTTTGTTGCTTTAACACATGCTTGGGATTCCTCTTCATTCTGAGTAACATTTTTTATATTCCTAAAAGCGTGGCAGGGGGATGAGAAAGATTGAGATGGTAACGTGGTGGAATAGACCTATTAGTTTGAAGTACATGATCTAAAATTAGGTAGTGTCAATGTGAGCAAAAAAAAATTAATAATTTTTTAATAAGTAATTTCTACTATAAATGACAATCTTTATACGTAGTATTAAAGCTCAATGCATTCATAAAATTAGAAATCAAAGGATTAACGATAGTATCATTGTTAAGACTTTCAAAAACCCTGGTAGATTAGGTTTAGTTGCAGATGATCCATATATGTGGCACTTTCAGTTAGTTAATGGCTACCCATATCACTGTCACTTTATCACCAGATTGTTGCATGCCTGGGGATTAGAGCTTATTAAGCATGTTCAATACACATTATTATTACGTAGTCACTGGAAGATGGATTGATGATGAGCCAGTGATCTGGGGATGTTGGTTTACCTACCTGACATCACTCCATCTACTTGTGTAAACTAGATTTGCACGATTACACAGGAGATCACATACGACTATATGTAGGAGACCATTTGCTATAGTACAAGAATATCCTGAGACAGTATAGAGTTGTGAGTTTGACTTAATGGTGACTATCAACAAGAGCTGGCTGTGTTCGTGTTTGACACAAGTGGTAGTAGTCTTGCCGATGTCGTGTCCCTTATGTCCAAGTCGTTAAAATGTGGATTTGTGTACTTAATATTAATAATGATACATTGTGATGGATTTTGGTTAGCTTGTATGTCAAGTGGTGCTTTTTTTTTTTTCTTTGCTTTTTTTAAGAATAGTTTTCTATGGCAATGTAGCTATTAGTGCGACATTGAAATATATTACAATTCAATGCGGTAAAGGTTCCTAAACTGAACTGTCTCATAAATAAATTACCAAATTCTATAGAAAGAATAAATCTTTGAGTATGTTTCTTGGAGGGCACTTCCTCTGAAGTTCAGTTTAAGGGACTGAAGTTCAGTTTAAGGGACTGAAGTTCAGTTTAAGGTACTGAAGTTCAGTTTAAGGGACTGAAGTTCAGTTTAAGGGGCTGAAGTTCAGTTTAAGGGACTGAAGTTCAGTTTAAAGGGCTGAAGTTCAGTTTAAGGGACTGAAGTTCAGTTAAAGGGACTGAAGTTCAGTTTAAGGGACTGAAGTTCAGTTTAAGGGACTGAAGTTCAGTTTAAGGTAGTGAAGTTCAGTTTAAGGGACTGAAGTTCAGTTTAAAACCTGATTATACTGTATTTTTCTTAGACAGTGAAACTTACTGGTAAGGTTTTAGATGCACATTTAGTGACAGTTACATGGTTCACCTCTGATGGAACCAGAAGCATGCACATGAACGACTGAAGCTGCATGACCTGAAGCTGCTGGGCAACCTGCTGTTTTCAAAACTTTCTGTGTACAGACACACATAGTGAGTTATCCCTCTAGTGCATGCCTATGAGAGTTAATAAACTTCTCATACATACACAATTCAGTGTATTAAGTACTATGGGAAGAATAACATTCCTTCTATTGACAGCTATGGTGATATAAAGCAGCTATGGCAGGTATACAGCAACTATGGAGGGCAAATAAGCAATCAGGTAAAGGGTTTGACTCCCCTTAAACTGAACTTCAGTCCCTTAAACTGAACTTCAGCCATGCTGCATTAATATGATAAGTATGCTGCCCACGGAGTGTCTTCAGGGATGGGACGTCGCCTGTCTAAGTATAACATCTAATCAGTATTTTTTTCTGCCTTTGGCACAACTTTAGAGTGCACCTGAGCTCTGGGAGTTGCAGTAGGGAATTACATAGTGGACGTCTGCAACTTTGAAAGAGACTTACATGCTATCCTACTAAACAGTATGTGAATACCAACTAACAATTTGCTTGGCAAAGTAAGCACCACTACTTCCAACACTCGCTGCTTCCAACACTCACTGCTTCCAAACACTGCAGTAATATTAATATTTTTAGGCATAATTTGTATGTCTGCAAGCCCAATTTGAAGGATATCACACCTCCACCATCTGTGTCCGACAGAGAAACAGACTCTGGAAAACTATTACTGCATGTATGAAAGCTGAAAATGCTCTTATATATTGTACTTTGACCTTAACTCTATTGTTACAACAAAAACAAACTACAGTTATTGAATAGTTGTGCAGTTTAACACTACATACAACTGCCAGGTATATAGCTTTATAACAGATGAAAGAACAGGAAGCTGTTGCTATTACAACATTCCTGTGGCCCTTTCCATAATGTGTACTTTTACTAATCCTTTTGAAATGAACTTGAACAATTACAGTGCTTGACAAACTGAGTATTCACCATTCAAATGAGGCTAGTCGCCCAATATATGCAGCAGCTATGGTGGGTATGCAGCAGCTATTAGGTATAGAGCACTGGTGGTCATTGGTTACTGTAGTACAGACAGACTTAGCTTGGTGTTTCATCCATGTCTCCTTTAGGGAAGAAGGCCTGCCAGAGTTGTGAGCTCATGGAGCTGTAGTTATTGGTAACTCTGAAAACTTTTTTATGATATTGAGGGTTTTCCTTCATTTGAAGGATTGAGATAAGACTTAGTGTAGTTTAGTCCACAAGGCTACATGCATAGTAACTGAGGAATGGATTAGTAAACATCCAGAGTCTAAAAATTAACAGCCAACAAGATACAACAATTCTTAAAATACAAATATCAAATGTCAGCTGCATTAATAATTGAATTATTAGAGCAGACAAGCTGAGGGACATATGCTTCCAACAAGCTGGTGGAAGTGGCCAGGGAAAGTGGTCAGCTACAGTGACCAAGACTTCAGCTCTCAGACTCTCTGGCTCCACTGTATTGCATTGCCTCACATACATAACTAGTTAATATATTATATAATAATAGTTAATAATATATAACTGATAGAGTAAGAGACATTAATTTATGGGAGCATAAAAATTAATGATCTGTGGTGTGAAATCTCAGTGATAATTTGGCATCGTAGATGAAAATTCCCTTTGCCTGCTTAACTTTGTAGTAGTGTTGATTATTATTATTATTATTATTATTACTAGCAGTACCCGCCACACAGTGGCGCTTGACGTTTTGCAAAGTAAGAATGCAGTAGCATAAGTTACTTTTGTCTACCTCTCCTGCTCCTGAATCTTTCTGTCCTTCTATCATGATTGTGGACTTAGGCTTTGTGAAACTTTCAACTTAAGCTTTTCTACTATCGCCTTTCTTTTTGAAACTTACGCTGCCATTACTTGACGATTCAATTCCACCCGCTCTTTAGTACCTTTTTGCATTCTCTTCCGTACTTTCTCCTTTTTACTACACTGCCTTTCCTCGTCAATTCCACTGGCTAATTAACCGCTTTTTGCCTTCTCTTTGGCACACTAGCCTTCCTTTCTGAAACCTACGCCGCATACCCTGTCTGTTCCACCCGCTTTTAGTTACAATTACAGTAATCAATTTCTACTGATCGTGACGACACTTTACCCATTCTCCCGTTTCTCGGCCACTCTCGTCTTCTTCCGTCTATTGTTGTACCTGGATAGGTTGCAAACAAATTTGCCTACCAGTTGTCTAGCCTAGCCAAACTGCGTTTTTGGATTACTCGATAATTTAGCGCTAGTTCACAAAAGCAGCTCTCCTGTTTCTGTGCTACTCGCGCCTACTGTCTATTTTATTGTGCCAGGTTTGGTTGCTAATCAGTTCGCCTCGCGCTCTAAGTTGCTCTCCTGTTTCTGTGCCACTCCCATCTACTATCCTTTTTTTTTTTGCCGGGTTTGGTTACTAACTAGTACGCGGTTCTCCCTGCACTCTAGGTTTACCCGGTAATTCAGTGCAAGTTCACGAGTATTGTGCGTCTGCGCGTTCTAGCGCATTAGTTCATGAATTATTCATGAATACGTACGTCGTCGTCAGTCACGGGTATTATTATATAGATTATTATTATTATTGTCTCGATAATAGTGCACGCGTAAATTTCCCATTCAAAACTGTATGGGGAAAAACGCTGTTCAATTGAAATTGCACGGGGCGGGTGGGGAGTGAAATAGCATGGAAACTAAGTGAAATACCACAGGGCTAAGTGAAATAGTATGACGACGATAGGTGTGTGTGTTCATGAATATAAAGGGTCAAGAAAAGAAAAAAGCAGACTGGTGTAACTAAACCAAGTGTACAGAGGATACTAACTATGGATAAAAATGCCTTATGCTACTACATTCCTAATTGGTGAAAGTTAATACATCAAGCGCCACTGTGTGATGGGGTATTTGCTAAGTTATTATTATTAGTACTACGTAGTAGTAGTAGTAGTAGTAGTTGCTGTTGTTGTTGTTGTTGTAATATATAATTATCAATAATTTATTTTTGCTTTTCAAAATTGCTTACTGATGACTTGAAGATTTTTTTATCTACATCCTCCACTTCATTTACTTTTATCTGAAGTTGTTTGTTTTTCCATTTTTTGACCCTCTTTTCTGCTTGTTGGGAATGACATTGTAAGAGTACATCAGATAATTACAAGTTTCAGTTGCCCTTATCTCTGGCTGTATCTGCAGTGGATACTACTTAATGCAAACAGATTGCAAGTGGTGTTGTCAGTAAGAGTCATCTACAAGATAACTATCTTCAAATTTGCCAGATCGTAATCTCTGAAATTACTCATTCTTGAATTATAAACTGAGCGTTTTATTGAATTATAAAAAACAGCTTTAAAAAAGAAGGAAAAAAACATGCAAGAGAGTAAGCTAATTCTGTGCTGTTTGTAGCATTACTAAATCCCAACACTGCTACCCAGAAGTTGCTTCTGTAAGTAGTTGGTGATACTTACATAATGTACATGTAACGAAAGTACATAATGTACATGTAACGAAAGTACATAATGTACATGTAACGAAAGTAAAGTATCAAGTCATTGAACTTGGACTTGCATCTGGAGAGGGTTTTTCTTTGATGTAGATCTGTATCTGATAGATAAGGGAAGTGAGTCCAGGATTATCATGAAGTACACACTATCATTGCCAACAGGGCACATTTGGGGGAAGTATGTGCGGGAGGCACAATGACAATACTATAATCTGTCAACAGGTTACATTTGAGGGGAGAATTAGTGCTATCTGGCACAGCAGGCTACTCGGCCCTCTAGGGACAGACATGCAAATGGTGGAATGACATTTTGTTTTATTAATGGTGTTCAGGAACAAGAGTCTACTGGCGTACTTACAGAGGTTTGGAGTGGACGTGTCCAAGTGGGTGTTCAGGACCATGTGTGGACATGTGGACATCAGCACAGTCTATGCAGGGGACAAGCAGGCCAAGCTGTGTCTCTTCTCTAGGCTCAGCTGTGAGCGTGCCGGAACTAGGTGTGTTGTGTGTGTGTATGCACTGTTATTTGTTACTTTAGTTTTTGTAGTTAGTCAATGCAAGGCAGGGTCTGGTTGGGTCTGGTTTTTGTTTTGCTCTTGGGATAGCAGATGAAACTTTCAGGGTGGTACTAATCCATTACTGTAATCGTTTGCTCAGAAATTGTGTCAGTTTATCTTCTGACACATGTCTCCCAATCTATTTGCATATGCCCATTGTGGTAATATAATACAACCTGAATAGAATATTGCTCCAATGATGTTCTATACTACATGTATATAATATATAACAAGAGCATTAAGAGATTTTGATATTAAAAAGTTGTTTTTTTAACAGTAAGTTTCATTTCCATCATTCATCGTTAGATTCAACGTGCGAGGTATCAATGATGACGGCCATGTCGCTAACTTTGTGGAGACAGAAGAGGCCATCTTTGTCGAGGACAATGTCGCCTCCTTTGTTCAAGTGCGGGGACTCGTGCCGCTATTCTGGGATCAGCCCGGGATCCAGACGGGTGGTGGGATGGTTAAGATCAGGTTCTCCAGGGGTTACTCGTGCACTCACCCTGCCTTCGAGCGCCACTTCGAGTGGTGCCTGCTCCACTATGGCCCCACCCTCTGCCTCAATCTGCTCGGCTCTAGAGACATGGAGCGTATGCTGACTATGGCCTTTCACGACCACTTCAGTCATCTCAGCTCGGTCAGTGTAGTGGTGGTGTACATGGATGAGCATTTAGGGCCTTCTATACACAATAGTAGTTGCATATCTTATTTAGAGCCTTTAATGCTAGTATTATATAGTGTATATAGCATAGAAAAGTGGATGAACATCGACTGTTTCTACTGAGCATTACTGGAGGTTATATATGTATGAGGAAGATATAAATATCAGATTCCTTGTGATGCTCAGTTAATTTCAGTAGGATGCTTAAGTCCTGACCCTTCATATAACTAGATTGAAGATTTCTCAATCTAAGGGGTCTATAAGAAAAAGCAAAGGTAAAATGGGAAAAATCTCAGTTGTAGGGTTCAACCAGGCGACAACTGAGATTGTTTTTACATTTTACCATTGTTTTTCCTTAGACCCCTTTAATTAAGAAAGGTTCATACTATCTAAATTTGTGGAAATTATCATAAAAGTAGTACAAACATAGAAAGATTCAAGAAGTCAAAGAAGTTATATATTCCCATTAGAATTATCCCCACCCACGCTTGCATCACACTCTGATGAACCATTACCACTAGGGTATATTGAAAATGCCAGCTTATGACTACTGGTACAAATTATACTTCCAACAGGAAACCTACACATGACATCATTACCCATCATTATGTTCCCCCAAAGAGTAGAGTTAATGAAAAATGTTTGTCCATTACATTTGTATGCAGGCATATTGTGCCGAGCTGTCTCACTTCGACTACCACAAGGTCATCAAGAGCAGCAGCAGCAACATTGAATCCACGCTCACCCAGAGCCTGCTGCCCGACATCGTCGACTTCAGGAAGAGGCACGGCTTCTACGTGTGCAACGGGAGCCAAGTCAGCAAGCAGCAGACGGCCACCATCAGGACTAACTGCCTCGACTGCCTGGACAGGACCAACTCTGTGCAGAGCTTCTTTGGATTACAGGTAAAGTTGTCTGTGTTGGTGAGTCATGTCAGAAAGGTTGCACCTGGTATATTCAAGTCCTCCTCTGTGTGTTGAGTGGTGGGCACTGGGTTGTGTTGTTTAATTCCAGAATTGGCTGAATAGCTTACATTCCTCGTTTATCATGCTCAAGTGGTGGTGTGTGACATTAAGTTGGTACAGGGTTCTCAAATCAATTTGGTTCAACAATATAAGTATAGTGTAGCAGTCATCAGTTAGCATCTTTAACTTAACTAATATTTAATAGGAAGCCTCACAGCAAGCATCTAATGCATTTCAATTTCATATATTATCAATATTTCTCTAGATATTGTCTGAACTTATGGCTAGTCTGAGTCTCCCCTCTAAGCAGCAACTGCTGACACGGTTCAAGCAACAGCTGCAGTCAGCCTGGACTCAGAATGGAGACAACCTCAGCCGGCTCTACACCGGAACAGGGGCACTCAAGTTTGAGGGGAAAAGCAAGGTACATTAAGAAAAATGAGATGTCCGAATACCGTTGCTTTACCGTTCACTTGACATGTTACTTAACTTGTTTGCTTGTCGTTTATTCATTTATTCTTTATAGTATGTATGTGTGTTATACGTATTCCTTTTCCCCTCTCAGTTAGTAAGCAGTCCCTTTTGATCCACAAGGTAAAAGTATGTTTTGACTATCCTCCATTTGCAGCTGAAGGATGGAGCCAGGTCAGTGCAGAGGACCATCAGAAACAACTTTATGGACAGCAGCAAGCAGGAAGCCATTGATGTGCTGCTACTCTCCAATGCCTGCAGAGGGGAGCTTGGGTTCCAGGCTAAAGCTTTGCTCGACAAATCTGATCTGCTTGGTTAGTATTGGGTCTACACTTGGGACTAGTGTTCATGCAATACAGGTTTAGCTACGTGGCTTTACCCTTTTTTCTCTAGCTCCAATTCCTTTCAAAAAAATGATCTGCGACCGATGGAAGGAATTTACTTATCCTGAGAAGCTGAGAGTGGCTGTTGGTACGTGGAATGTGAACGGTGGAACCAGAATCAGGAGTATTGCTCTGAAGAACCAGTCTCTGACTGACTGGCTTCTAGATGGACCCATCATCACAGGAGCTAAAGAGGAGCATGTCAGTAAAATATAGACTATGTTAGTGTACATGAGACTCTTGAAATACTTAAATCACACATACATACATTCATACATACATACATACTTAGCTATGCTAATTTCATGTTATGTAGTCACATTGCTAGTATGAACGATTTCTTGCAGGGGTGGGCCAAAGGTTGTTGTTGTTTTCAGCAGGGGCAAGTGCCACCTCTCCCCTTATGCATTCTGTATAGGTCGTATTAATTCCCCTTTAGCTAACCAGATATGTGTGCATACTTAGAAATCTATTTATAGTATATAGAAAATAATTATCTGCTTATCTATTTGTTTATTCATTGAATTCTTCATCTATTTACCACTCATTTTGTTTGGGTCCTTGCAGCCGGAGGAGTACAAGAATCCTCCAGACGTCTATGTTGTGGGGTTTGAAGAGCTGGTAGGTCTGACCGCCAGCAACATCGTGTCTGCCTCCTCCACCAACAGGAAGGAATGGGGACAAGAGCTGCAGAAGGCGTTGTCCAGGGACCAACCCTATGAGCTGCTCACGGCCGAGCAGCTTGTGGGAGTGTGCCTGTACATATTTGTGCAGCCCAAGTATATCCCATATATCAGGTGAGGCAGTTCATATTATTTATAGCAATGGGTGCTGGTAAGGAGTACCTTGACTGTAAAGTGCACATGTAATATGAGCCTTAGATTGTGGTTCTGTCTTTTTTTTTCTTTTTTCTTTTTTCTTTTTTTTTTCTTTTTTTTTGTGAGGCGTGAAATATGAGAACACAGATGTTCTCCCGCATTTCATGTGACATGACCTTAAGCACTTGTTGTTGTTCAGAGATGTGGCAGTGAGAAGTGTCAAGACTGGAATGTCTGGAAAGGCGGGCAACAAAGGGGGCGTGGCCATTCGGTTCCTTCTACACGCCACCTCTTTCTGTTTCGTGTGCTCTCATTTTGCGGCTCACCAGACCAAGGTGTTGGAGCGTAACCAGGACTATGTTGACATCTGCAGGAAAATCTCCTTCTCACATGTATGAAATGCCTACAGCATGAGGTTACATACACGTATGTATAGTATGTATGTGTATATCATCATCAGCATCATTAATATTACCATTATTATTATTATTATTATTATATTATTATTATTGTTATATATATTATCTTTATTGTCATCATTACTAGCATGGTGCTTGATGCACTAACTTGAGCAAATTAAGAATGCAGGTATTTTATCCATTCTTATTGTCCTCTTGGTTTAGTTACATCAGTTTCTCTCTCCTGCTCTCTTTCTTCCTGAACCATTTCCTCTCTTCAGCTCTTTCTTCTGAGTCAGAGGATTCCCTTCTCCTCCTATCTCTTCTGCTTCTCAGTCTCTTTCGTAGTAGTTAGCTAAAAATGAATTGCTAATGGCTAAGAATGGCGCTACTTAGCTTAGTAGTGGAAGCTCCATGAGCACCTAATTTGAATTCTGGCTCGCTCGCCATTTGTGCTCAAGCACACCACTAGTTAATATTATTATTATGGGTGTGTCCAGGGTCAGACAGTGGACACCCATGACTATGTGTTTTGGTGCGGAGATCTGAACTATCGCATTGAACTGCCCACTACTCTGGCTAAAGACCACATCTCTCACAGTCGCTGGGACAGACTCCAGAAACAGGACCAGCTCTTGAAGCAGAAGAAACTCCAAAAGGTATACTTACATAATTAACAGTAAACTTAACGATGTAAAGTATAAATAATATGAAAATAAATAATTGTCTTCTATACTTACTTATTTTGAATTCCTAACTAACATTCTGTGCACAACCCTTAAAGAAGAAGGAGGGGGGGGGGGGGTTAGGAGTTATTGATATCAGACCAACTGATCATGCCCAGTGACAGACTTGGCCCCAGTCTGTGTATATACGTGTTAATGAGTGGTATAAAATTGATGCATTCCTGTGTTGTGTTAGATTCCATTCCACCCATTCTGTCGTGACACTCTAGGTATTTCAAGGTTACATTGAAGGAGATTTGGACTTTGCACCCACTTATAAATACGATGAGTTTTCGGATGACTACGACACGGGCGAGAAAGGGCGTACTCCAGCATGGTGTGACAGGATTCTGTGGAAGAGGAGGAGACGACACGAACAAGCCACTGGCCACAGGAAGTTTGTGTCTCTTTATCACAAAGATGCTGGTCAGTCAGAATGCAGTTATACATAGACTGCTTGGTCTGTTGTGAAGTGTGTGATAATGTAAGGGAGTTGATAATGGAGTGTTAGTTAGTTCCCAGGGAGAGTGAGCTTGTCTGTAAACCTTGTGTTAGTGATGCTGTATGTATGTATGTGTGTTTGTGTGTGTGTGTTTGTGCTTTATCATGGGTGCACATGCAGGGATTACTTTAGGCCTTTTTAAGGATACATTTTGCCCTCCCCTCCCTCTTTTTGCCCCCTTAAGAATTATTATGGCCTTTCTGGTGACATTTGACACATCAATTTCATGGAAATTAGAATCCCTCTAAAATTTCAGAAATTTGAATTGACCCTTCTCAAGTTTGGTTCTGTTCAATTACCCTGACATATATTACAATAGTGTGTGTTTGTGTGTGAGTGCACATGTATTACAATAGTGTGTTTGTGTGTGTGCACATGTATGACAATAGTGTGTTTGTGTGTGAGTGCACATATATTACAATAGTGTGTGTTTGTGTGTGAGTGCACATGTATGACAATAGTGTGTTTGTGTGTGAGTGCACATGTATTACAATAGTGTGTTTGTGTGTGAGTGCACATGTATTACAATAGTGTGTGTTTGTGTGTGAGTGCACATGTATGACAATAGTGTGTTTGTGTGTGAGTGCACATGTATTACAATAGTGTGTGTTTGTGTGTGAGTGTACATGTATGACAATAGTGTGTTTGTGTGTGAGTGCACATGTATTACAATAGTGTGTTTGTGTGTGAGTGCACATGTATTACAATAGTGTGTGTTTGTGTGTGAGTGCACATGTATGACAATAGTGTGTTTGTGTGTGAGTGCACATGTATTACAATAGTGTGTGTTTGTGTGTTATCAGGTGTCCAGGAAGAGGACTCCAGCCATGACTTTGGTCTTCACCCCAGTGATGCATGGACTATCTGTCGGGAGGAAATGGAAGCGGACATTGCATCTGAACAAGACTACAAGGACTTTCCCCTCCATCGCTGGCATCCTGGCAGACTCGTCTACTACAACAGAGCGGAACTCAAGCAGTCGGACCACAGGTGAGATGTGTGTGGGGGGTGAGATGTGTGTGTGGGGTGAGATGTGTGTGTAAGATGAGATGTGTGTGTGGGGTGAGATGTGTGAGTTGGTGAGTACTCCAAAAATGTGAGAGCAACTTAGTTTCTTGTTCCCTATAAATTTAAACTTGATATGAGTAATTTTCACTTTTAGTCCAGTGGGAAATTGTACTTTTGATGCAATATTGTGACAGAGTGGACCAAAGCATGAAACTTAGCACAGTGTTCGTTGAAGGTATGTACAGCAATATTAGAAGGGGTGCCATCCAGATATACATTCCTTTACAAAAATATGTCTTACAAGAAAATTTGGTCAATATAATCGGTGATACCCACGCATTTTTTTATTTGCACGCTCAATACAATTATTATAGCGAAAATAAAAAATGACGATATTACAGGCAGCTAGACTATTTAATAGAACTAGCTACCCTGATAGCTAGCCTGGTGTAGCAAGTTTCAGAGAATTTATTTCAGTAGAATAAAACCTTAATCCTCAGGCTTGTGTCTCGAACAGCAACATTAATGCAAGTTTCATGAGTGCATGAACTTAACCTAGATCCGCAGCCCTATTAGCTGAGTGTGTTGGCATAGGCAGGGGCCGGAAACCCCGCCCCCAATCAGCTTGGGCTGACTGGGGCCTAATTAAGGGGCGGGACAGAGCCCTTTAATTCCGGCACCCGCGTTTTCACGGCAAAACAGCAAGCTGTCTACCGGAGGTTTAAAGGCAAGAAAAGGAAAAGAGAAAGGACAAGAGGGATAAAGAGACGAAGGAAAAACCGTGCAAGAGCCCCACAATGCAAGGTGGGCCCCCTGTAACATGAGCCAGGGTGAATCCCTGGCACTAGTGAGTGGGTGACAGAAAGATCAGCTCTCGCTTGCTAATACTATCTTTGGTCACTTTCGCTCGGTGAAGGCACTCCAATTAATGCTTGCCCCACGTGTTGCTTGATACGCATGCCCGTGTCAGCCCCACCCTCCGTGGGAAATACCCGTGCTGGAGAGGCGGGACTGAACGCCATCGCCACCCTGCCCATGATTAACGTCGGCTAACCCATTACCGGCCTATAATATTTCGGCTTGTGGAGCCTTCTAGTGGTTACTGAACTGAATGAGGGTGACTGAACAAGGAACTTTGTATAAACAGATGATACATTCATTGTGTGGTTGGGGCACAGCCCCTGGGGATGTTAGTTGACAATTTCTGTGACATGTGAGTTGTACTTGGGAGGTGTGAAGGTGTAGTCATAATTGAATTAGTGGTCATTAGTCCAGAATGACTGCCACTAATTCCATTATGACTACACCTTCACACCTCCCAAGTACAACTCACACGTCACAGAAATTGTCCAACACATTTGTTTTAATTAAACAATTTTTTTTGGCACCCCTTCTGATACTGTTGTAATGCCAAACCGAACCTGCATACCAAGTTTCATGCTTTGGTCCACTCTGTCACAATAATTTTTCTTATCTGCTGAACTACTTACTCATTTCCAGTCTTCTCCCTCCTTTTTTCTTCTCTTCCTCACTCCTCCTGTTCATCCAATCATTCTTTCACCTTTTTTTTTTTTTTGTTGTTGTTGTTGTTGTTGTTTGTTGGTATTGTCTGTCATTGTATGTATGGGTGTTGTTGTTATTTTCAATAGACCTGTCTTTGCGCTCATTGATGTTGATGTTTACCATGTGGATACAACCAAGAGAAATGCCATCAGAGAAGATACAGTGCAGGCCTTGGGACCCTCAGACCCTACCATAGTGGTGGAGGAGAAGGGAGACCACAAACTTGACGTGCAACATCTCTTAGACGTGTTCAAGTCTTATGGGGAAATAGTTCTTGTCAGGTAAATGAGGAATAGTTCTTGTCTGGTAAATGGGGAATAGTTCTTGTCTGGTAAAGGGTGTCATCTTTGGATGTGTTTGTTGGAGGGAATTGAAATGCTGTAACTTATATTTATAAACTACATTGACTGTCACAGGCAACTTTCTGTGTCTAAAGTGCAATATATTTATACTTTCAGTTGAAGATGGTGTGGGCCCTAAGCTCCTTGGAACTGTCGATCACTCGCACACGTTTGGTGGGCAGCGTTATGTTTCGCTGCCACCAGAATCTCAAGAAGAGGTACAGCCGTAGCTTCGCTCTTAATACTTTAATTATTACTCGAGACTGAACGGAACACGTGGTACTACCAGTTATATAGAAAATAGTCTCACGTGACCCAGTCCTACTTACACATTGCACAAATCACCAAATATGGAATTACAACTCAACAGATAATGCACGTGATACACTTAGTAAACAATAACAACACATAAACGATAATCTTGAATATAATCGTTCTCCATCTCTTTACGCATCTTTTTCTCTCTCTCGGTCTTCACGCATCTCTTTCTCTCTCTCTCGGTCTTCACGTTTCTCGTTCTCATCTTCCTTCTCTCGAATCATGTGGGCCTTGGCAGGCCCTAGGCCCACAGATGGCACAGCACAAGCATATCTTACAGTTGGGACTTGTGGGCCTGTTGTGTGCTTTTATACATCTCTGCCCTTCAACAGGTTTAAATAATGCCACCAGGTCCTCTGGATTATGAAGGTCCCAGTTCTCAATCCCAGCCTCAGCAACCTTAATCAATTTACGAAGTCTTCCAGATATCCTTGTTTTTGGTTAAATCAATTAGCACTACAACTAGATTGGTGATGTTATGTAAATGATTGGAGCTATAAGAGGTGGATTTTGAGTTTATTACGTGTTATGTTGAGACAGTTGGTGTTGGGGATTACTAATATTGTCAGTACAGGATTTTTTACTGGTTGTGGGAAGCACTGCTGTGCTTAGCCACACCCTTTGTTAAAACCCACACTACTTTGATGCACATACATGCCCATATAAAATGTATATACCTTACACAAATCAGTGTTTGGTCACATGCATGATTTACTCATAGAATTCAACTTTAACTATTGTACTATATTTAACAAATTCTTGATGGTGGAGGAGGGGGGAGGGGGGGGGAGAGAATTTCAGGGTGCCCCTACCTCTGTATGAAACCTACCTCTGTATGAAACCTACCTCTGTATGAAACCTACCTCTGTATGAAACCTACCTCTGTATGAAACCTACCTCTGTATGAAACCTACCTCTGTATGAAACCTACCTCTGTATGAAACCTACCTCTGTATGAAACCTACCTCTGTATGAAACCTACCTCTGTATGAAACCTACCTCTGTATGAAACCTACCTCTGTATGAAACCTACCTCTGTATGAAACCTACCTCTGTATGAAACCTACCTCTGTATGAAAACCCTACCCTCTGTATGACACCTCCTCTGTATGAACTACCTCTGTATGAAACATACCTCTGTATGAAACCTACCTCTGTATGAAACCTACCTCTGTATGAAACCTACCTCTGTATGAAACCTACCTCTGTATGAAACCTACCTCTGTATGAAACCTACCTCTGTATGAAACCTACCTCTGTATGAAACCTACCTCTGTATGAAACCTACCTCTGTATGAAACCTACCTCTGTATGAAACCTACCTCTGTATGAAACCTACCTCTGTATGAAACCTACCTCTGTATGAAACCTACCTCTGTATGAAACCTACCTCTGTATGAAACCCTGATTGTTGCCCTCAATTTATGGTTTTTATGTATTTATTTATCCAGGGTGACTGCAATCTCTACACTCATTACCTTCAGGGATTCTCCGTGTGCACTCGCAGCTACTGCACTGCATGGACGTGAGGTACACAAGTCAAATGTGGGTGTGGTTACAATTAGGAAGCTTTAGTCTTCATTTGTATAAGTTTTTGAAAAAGCATACAAAAATCTTGACTGGTATACGTATGTGTGTGCACATACAATATAGATCATTAGCTGTATTCTCTCTCTTTCACAGTTTTTTGTTTTGTTTTGTTTTTTAAACAATACAGAATTTAAAATATTTGTTTGCCACCGGGAATCAAACCCAGGACCGCTTTAATTCTGTATTGTTTAAGCCCGTGAAAGAGAGAGAATACATCTAATGAGTAAAAGAAGGCTGAGAAAGAAAGTATGAGTATATATAGATCACTTTATTTTGTCTTGATGCAATTCACTATGCACTAGGTGGATGGTGTGACCCTTGAGGTTGTGCTGCACTCTTCATGGCCCCTTGAGTCCTCCAGTGGTGAGGAACCGAAGAAAGATCTGAGTCAGACCACGACTATCCTCACAGCAGCCAAGCTGAAGTCCAGGGAGGAGATTGAAGAAGAAGCTGATGAAGAAGGCGTTCTGGAGTTCAGTTTCCAGTGAGTAAATAACAAATTTGCGTACTTTGATCAATATTTACCCAAACCATGGCAAAAACTTGTTTAAGCTTGAGAAAGAATTAGGTATTAAGTGCATATATGCAGGTTGCAGGGACTTGGGAATCTCGCCATGACTGGCTAGAATTTAGCTTTAGTAGTAATAAAATAATATTGGAATAAAGGTATTTGTTTATTGTGCTCATTTCATTGTATATTCTTTTAAGACCTGAAGAAGACAAAGATGAGCTGGAGGAGTCAGGGTTTTCAAAAGAAAATGGCATTGATGAGGATGTGGAAGACCAGCCTGAAGGAGCGACAGCACTCAGAAAATCACCACAACCTCTTCGACACCAACACAGTGCCAGAGAAACAACTCATAATTCAGCTCACACCTCACACGGGGCCCCTCAAGCTATTCCCAAACGAAAAATGCAGTCTTCTTTATCAGTCTCTTCCGCAACTGCTTCTCCGTCTCCATCAGTATCTCCATCCACTTCACCAACAAAGAAGTCACTTAGCAAACCTGAAGGAGTATCACGTCCACCACCCCCTCGTCCGGTTCCTCCTCGACCCTCGTTTCCTCCTAACACTCACGCACACTCCTCACCAGAAGAGCTCAAGAAACCATTACCAGAAACAGTGGGCATGTCATCAGAGAACTCCATGCCTACTCCACCTCTTAGAAAGAAAAGAGCGCAGAAGCAGAAGACGATGGAACAAGGGAGTGAGCCAGCTACTTTACCAAGTGACAGTCTACCTCCTTATTCATCTGTCATACAGAATGGTTCGAGTAGCGTGGTTGTCCAAGCCCCGCCTACCAAGCCAGGTCGCCCAAGTCGTCCTCCGCGTCCTACACCAAGAACAACTTGATATCATAGTATCATTCACAATCATTATTTGTGTTATTTATTGAATTCACTTTTTTATATATTACATTTCCAGTTGTGTTTACCATTATTATAATGTAATTTTTAGTGCAAGTAATTGATTAAGATATACATGACAAGATTACTGCTGTTGTGGCAAAACACTTAATCCAAAAGCTCAATTTTTCTTGTGCATATTGTTTTGACAAGAATAGACAGTTAGGTAAAACGTTTTCCTTCAAGACGTGAATCAATTTATCTGACAACATGTAGGTAAAGGGTCACATAGTTTGCCGGAATTAGCATATTGCTTGCGTCAGCGAATTTCCAGCTGTGGTGCAACTGTTTTTGTTGTCGTTGGCTTTGCCGTCTTATAAAAGACGTCCCGACCGCTACAAACGTTGAACTATGCCCGTACTCCTACATGGCTCACAACCGCAAGCCTTACGCGAAGAAGACAGGACTGTTTTCTCGAGAGTTCCGAGATCTCTTACACTCAGCGCCAGCAAGCAACTTTTTTCTGGAGCAGTTCAAAAAGGACACAGGGGCGGAAGATGGCTGCCAAGTAGATAGCACTAACACGAACACTTCTCCCGTTTCTGAATCTGTAAAGAAGGACGCTGCGAAGTGTTTGACCTGTGGTAGTGTATTTATGAGCAGAGAAGATCAAGTCTCCCACTATCAGTTAGACTGGCATCGCTACAACCTGAAGAGGCGCTTGAAGGGCATGAGCTCAGTGGACCAGGAGGAATTTGAAAAGATTGCTGGTGAGTACTGTCTTAGGTAAGATGGTGAAGAAAAATAGGTGAGATAGCTCTGAGCCGTGTGTGTGTGGTATTAACTGGGACTGGTATTAATTGGGACGGGTATTAATTGGGACGAGGAGGCTTTAGGCAGTGAGTTTACATAAAGTATTATTGCAAAGTCATTATAACTAAAGACTTAGTTCACTAGCTTACTCTCCAGTTCAGGATGTTGTCTATTTGTTTCAGTTGGGTTTTGTAATAGCAGTTTTTCTTCCTTTTTTTTTTTTTTTACAGCCAATAAATATTTATTTAAAATTTTACTTGTTTCAACTTTATTTTGATGAAGTTCTCTTCAAATATATATATAATCCCATTGATATATTGTTATTGTTGTTGAATTTTCAGTGAAAGTAAGTTTAAATATTCATGATACAGTTGTTATACAGAAAGGAAATGGCATGTGTGTGACTGTACAATGACTAAATAGCATGATAAAACTTTTACAAAGTGTACAAGTGTTGTTTGCATTGGTGAATGAAGTTTCCGTAAACATTGCTGTGAATGAAGGAAATTGACCAACTATCTGGTGGGAGAAGGTGTGTGCTGTGTGGCATGTGTGTACACCCTGTATGTTGGTGGTCACAGTAGAGTCGGATTATGGGGCTCAGTTTGATTGTGTGAGCATGTATAACAAATTAGCGGAATTTTTTTTGGAAAAACTCGTACACATTTTCACTGACTTCATTAGCTTAAAAATTATGACATTCATGTACCTTCGAAATTTCTGTTTACTCTTTGTATTACTGACTAGTTTTCTAACTGACTATATCAATTATTACCCCTATTTTTAAAAGCTCATGTGTTGCTAACCATGCCTATAGCCATGACTATAGTTTAAAGTTCTTACCATAACTATTCTGTTTTTGTTGGACCCACACAAGGTATCATTGAGTATCGTTCCAGTATTTCATGAAAATCTGTCATTTTAGTCGACAATGCATAAAGAATTCACTAACCAACTCTGATTTTGTAGAGGAAACATTAATACTGATCTGGGTTTCATAGAGGAGGGGTGGCCCTGAGACCTTCCCTTCCTCTGCCACCCCAGCATAAAAGCCTGTATGAAACCCTGCAGATGTGCCAGTGTGGAACTAGTGCAGCTTTAGGTAAGAATCACTCGATGCTGTTGAGTATAACTACCATTTACATGGGACTTTGAATGTCATTAACCCTCAATGTGCATGCACGAGAGGGTTATGGTAGTGCGTTTGTCTGTCTGTCTGTCAGCATTCGATTTCATGAATGGCTGCAAGCTAACCTTTAAAACAAGTGTGACCTGACCCAGTAGGAGAATTTAAGTCCCTTTGAAGTGACCACTTTTTCAAATTTCGAGCTAGTTTCTGAGTAAATGCGGAGAATCTTCAGCTCCAAGCAAGTACAAGCTAGATGCAACGATCCTTACCATTTACGTACATATGTTTACGTCATACAGCAGTCACGTGATCACTTATAGTTCTCATATTTTCTCTTAACTGCGTGTGTCCTCAGTAGTTTTAGAAGTGAACTTAGTTGTGTAAATATGCTGAGGGTTCGCACCCTGGGGTGCTCTAGTTATTTATTTGTTTATTTATTTGTTATCCTCCATTCCTATTCCTGCTTCTCTCTTTCCAGATGACACTTCCAGCATATCTGGCTCTGAGAGTGATTCTTCTCCTTCTGAAGAAAGTAATGCTGGTCCCCATGACAATGACAAATGTGATGATGATGGAAGCAACACTGGGTGTGAAGAGGAAGAGGAAGAAACAGAGCAACCAACGGTCCCGAGCAAGTCGCCGTACTTTCAGTTTGGCTTGAAGGACTCTCCTAAATTGATTTATTCGTTATTTCGTTCTGTTTTACCTCAACCTCAGTCTGGCAGAGCCAGTTCCAGTGTGTATGAATCTCTTGCTGGTTTCTTGAAGCCTCAAGTCTGGATTATTCTGATGAGGTCTGGCGGCCATTTTGCAGGAGCAGTCTATAGAGGGTAAGAAGGTTCAGTAACTTATGAGTAAGTACAGATTGTTCTAGTGTTGGTTTTTGCGGTATTTTTTGACTACTCGGCCAGTGTGATTAGTGTCTAATTGGAAGGTATGTATAATGCTATAGCACACAGATTTTTCACTTGTTGCTTTAGTTTGTTTTCTAGTGGCTAGCTAAGTATTTTAAAGATGCTGAAGAAATAATGATCAGGAATAGCAACAGTATGAGTATTCTCCTCATCTATTGTAATTTATTGTTGGATGTTGTATCTAGTAGTAGTTCACGTAGTTGCTCGGGTTTACAGCATAAAGCTTCATTTAATATTCTGTTTTGTGATTTGTGGTTAGTTCTGAACTTGTTGCCCACAAGACCTTCCATCGCTACACAGTACGGGCAAAGCGTGGCACAGCTCAGTCGGTAAGGGATGGTCAGCAAGGCGGACATCAGCCAAAGTAAGTTATGGTTTTTGAAGAAATAGAAACTTAACTGAGTGACCTGTTCGTTATGTTTAGATCGGCTGGTGCCAGTCTGAGACGATACAATGAAGCAGCGCTCGCCTCCGAGATTCAAGGTGTGATCAGCTCGTGGTCATCCTACGTCCAGGAAGCAAGCTGCATTTTTGTGCGCACACCTAAATACAGCAAATGGGTCTTTGTAGGAGAGAAAGGGGCTTTCCCTAAAGGTGAAGAACGTCTGAGGTCGATTCCATTTCAGACACGACGTCCGACACTAGCAGAAGTCAGAGTTACGTTTGACAAGCTGTCTGCTGTTCTGGTCAGGTCTGTGAAGCCGGAAGAAATCAAGACTGAACGAAGAGAAGAGAAGACTGGGGAGATATTTTCACCTTCTAATGACAAGAAAGCTTCCGTGAGGGGGTGTGGTACTGGTTCAATTGGTGCTGTGTGTGTGGAGGTTAAAGAGATAGGAGAATCTGAGGAAGTGGGGAGGTGTGAGAATGAGAGTGGTGAGGACATAGTCCAACGAAACAGAGATGTTGACAACGATGACGGCAAGATCTCAAAGCAGAGAAAAAAGAAGAAGAAGCAGCTAGAAAAAGGTACAGCAATGTGTGATTATGATTTATAGCTATTAAGAAGCTAATTATTATCTTGATAAGTTTCCATTTGTTTAATTGCTTGGTATGACTGCAGAGCGTCAGGTCTCCAAGGTGGTCCTCCCTCCTTTCATTAATGACTTGCTGGAACTGATAGCAGACCCACCCCTTTCCTCGCTTGATCGTTGTCTTGAATTGCTGAGCCAAGCTGGCTTGTCACATGACTCCCATGTGACTTCTCCTGATCCTCAGTCACAGCAAGAACAAGAAGAATCATTAAAGCTGCTCAACTCGACTTGGAATGGAGACACTGTCCTCCATACAGCTGCCCTCAATGGTTGCTCGGATCTCATTCCTGTGCTGATGGAACACGGGGCTGACCCCACCCTTCGGAATGCTGAAGGCCACACCCCTTACTTTGTCTCCAAGAACAAGTCTACGCGAGATGCTTTTCGTCGATTCATGGCAGCTCATCTATCAGCGTGGGACTACTCTGCCACTCAAATCCCGAGTCCCTTGACTGAGGAGATGGAGAAAGAGCGGAGTAAGAAGGAGGCTGAGAAGAAGAGAGAAAGAAAGAAAAAGAAGGCCAAGGAGCAGCAGGAGAAGCAGACAGAGGCCAGGAGAGAAGAAGAAGAGAGAAAAGCTCAACTGGGACAGCAAAGAATGTTAGGATCTCTGACTCAGAGAGAGAAGCTAGCTATGGCAGCGGAGAGAAGGATGGCTTCACAACTCCCTACATCAGCTGCGGCTTTGAAGTAAGCTGAATGTTAAAAATTTATGTTGTATTGCTTCATACTTAGTAGCAGGGACAGCCAGTTCTAACTGTAAGTACCAGTGAAGCAGCTACTGTGCCTCCAGGTTAGGACCATTGGAAAGCTTTGAGCCAAAGTTATTTAAAAATATATATCCCCTCAGTAGCCACTAGAATCAATGGGAAAAGTTTAATGCATAGTCTATGGGATTATAGGAAAACACAGCTTTTCTGCTTTATGCACGCCCAAATTTAGTCATGCAGTAGACCTCAGTACACGTAACTAATGTTAGCTGTGAACATAGAAACTTGCTAAGATGAAAGTGTTTATTGTTGCATCAAAGATCCAATCCGAGACCATCTGTCGTTCACCTGGAGTGGAGTCTCAGCTAGGCTTAGAATGTGCCCTCTTTCTGTTTTACAGTGCCTAAACACTACCAGCAGGACATCACACCAAGTCGAGTTATCCACACTTTTTCTCGGCACTCAGCAACCTTACTTAACAAAGGGACTAAATAGAGTTTGTAAAATTGACATATTTATAGAACAGTGCCAGGGCTGAAACAAATATGGGTGTGGCTATCTCAGCCCAGTGCAATGTGTAGTTAGATGTATAAATCTTTTAGAATGTTATTTTTACCAATGATCCATCCATCACTCAGGCACACCTTCATGGTGCTCTGTGGTGATACTGTCTAGTGTTTAAGAAAAACCCTCTTTGTCATCGTTGTTGCTATAGTGCTGGAATCTGCAGTGGGTGTGACAAATCACTGTTGGGCGTGGTTCCATTTGAAAGACTGGATTACAAGTACTGTTCGATAGACTGCCTCAAGCAACACAGAATATTTTTATCTCAACATAAACGCTAAAATCTCTCTATTTATAATTGTTCACATCCATCATCACAGTCAGGTATTCAAGATATCATAATGATGATTTGTCAGGGTTTGATGCAGAATTTGTTGCTGGGGGGAGAATGTTAGTATTAGAGGGTGGGGCTATATACTTTGAGGTGTGTGCATGCATGCAGCAATTTACGAATGGATTAACCAAAAAGCAAATTATCTAATTTGTGCTTTTTAACAGTGAAAATTGTGAGCAATATCCAGACTCCTTCACCGTCTGCCTATATGAGTACTTGGATGCTATTGGACAGCAAAACCAGACCACTTGGTTGTCACTGTACAAAACATCTTCTTTTCTTTATTTCTTTTTTTCTTTTTTTATTATATATATTTTTTGTCAACCATTCATTTCAAGACACCAGATTATGCCTTATGTAATATTGAGGAAGCTTTTGTGGGTAAAGGGGGGGGCGAACAATCTGTTTAGGGGGGAATAATTGGGTAGGAGTGAAGATACTACTGTCATATGCATTTCATGGCCTTCAGTACTTCTGCACCATTTGAGCAGACTAGTCATTGCAAAGCCAAAGCCTAATAGAGTTCATTTGAATGCCACCTAGCTACCTATTGTGTCAAGAACTGTATAGTTAATTGAATGTAAAAGAAAGAAAGGATTACAAAAGCTTTGAAGACATCCTCTTATATAGGATTACATATACATAGGATGCATCAGATTGACTCGAAGGACAGATATTCAAACCTATCAAATTACTGTGAGGCAAGAGCCATAGTTTAACGCAGGCTGATATTACAGAGCAACAAAGAGACCGAGTGTAGCTACTGACACAGTTATAAACCTGCTACCTGACTGGGATCGGTTAGAATACTAAAGTGGAGCCTTCCAACCAGGGCCAGTAGTTAAAAATAAATAACTACCGACAGTTCCACTATTTTCACACAGACACCATGGCATAGAGTAGGCATGAAAAGATACAGTACTGAGAAGAGAATAACTCAATGGTGCAAACTTTAGACAGTTTTTTTTTTCAGAATCAAATAGTGATAGCATCTATAAGCACCTTTGTAAAACAGTCTTGAGAAATAGCTATGTAGCCCCTGCTCAGTCTGAGGTCAGGATATGGAAGTTAGACTGTGTATGATCTTACCATAAACTAGGCTACATGAATGTATGTTCAGATAATTATTTTATAATGGTGTTGGTATATTTTAATGAAAATATAAAGTATATCTAAGACAGCAGTTATTAACTTTCAAATATTAACATAGCATGAACAAAACTCAAGCTACTCTGCACACATCAATATTTCTACTTTAGTCTGTACATGTCCACAAGTATTAGGTCCAATATTTAGTGTATTTCTGTCCTTCTGTAATGGACTTTGTATTTGCATTCAAATTTAGTCACGTTTTGACCATCATTAAAATCACTCCAGTTAACACTGCCGCAAAGATAACGAAGAAAGCTATAGATACACCCATTGTGATATTTAGTTGCAACGAGTCCGAATGAACAGCTGATACTTTAGTAGCTTCATCCTCTGATGAGGTTACGGAATTGTAATTAGTGGTGATGAATGGCATGGAAGAAAATGTAGCTGAGGAAGGTGAAGGATTTATGAATTGCTCTGTCATTTTTGAAATTTCAAAATTTTCACTTTCAGAAGTGGATCTGTCTGAATATGGAGAAGACGGTGATGATTTGAGTTCTGAGTTGATAGTATACGACTCAGTTGTTGAAACTTTGGTACTTCTTAAAGTTGGAAATGAGACTTTAGAAGCTTCATCTTCCGAGGAAGTTATGGAATCATAATTAGTGGTGATGGATGGCTTGAAAGAAAATGTAGCTGAAGGATTTATGAATTGCTCTGTTGTAGATTCAAAATTTTTACTTTCAGAAGTGGATCTGTCTGAATAATGGAGATGACGATGATGATTTGAGTTCTGAGTTGGTAGTATATGACTCAGTTGTTGAAACTTCGGTACTTTTTACAGTTGGAATTGAAACAGTTTCACTTACAAGAGGATTTGATTCCAGGTGTGAGTTTATTACACGAGTAGATAACGTGGGAGTAGAGAGGGTCGAACTAGTAGGCATGGGTCCCAGTGGAGAGGTGCTAGGATATACTTCAATGGATAATAGATCAAGAGAAGCTGAATAATATTTAGTAGAAATCTGAATACTTGATATAGTATCTATAATCGAGTGACTGTTCATCTGTTGAGTAGTAGAAGGTGAAGGTGTTAGTTCTGGATCCACAGGAGGTGAGATTTGGTCATAGACTATGTGTCCATCGTACAGAGTACAGAATGAATACACTGGGTCTGGGCTCGTGAATAATGAATCTTCCATCTCCATGACAACACTGTTGCAAGCACTAATGGTATCTCCATACACTCAGCAGTGTTGTTAAAAATGTTAGTTTTGGTAAGTAATAGAGAGCTACCAATTAAAGCTGCCATGCCTCCTCGACCTGATGCATCGTTAAAACTGAAGACACACTCGCTAATGTTGACTCGACTGTTGACTCGATCAATGAACATCACTCCTCCATCATCTCCAGCTGAGTTGTAGCTAAACTCACTTCTCCTGATATCGTAATTAGAGAGATGGACGTACGTATAAAACACTCCTCCATCTTCAGAAGCTGAATTATTCACAAATACACTTTCATCTACTAACACATCACTCTCATCAATGTGAAATACTCCGCCATGAAGAGCAGCTTGGTTGAGTTGGAAACTACTTCTGAGAATATAAATAGAAGCATTTCTTATACAAGCCACACACCCTCCCACAAGTCGACCGGTAGCCATGTTGTAAGTAAAGACACTGTCAGTTATACTAACATTGAAATGATAGAACTCGTCCACATCTAATACACTGCAATAAGAGGCAGAATTGTAGCTAAATATAGACTCTGATATGGAGACATTAGAATAGCGACTGTTACTATATATAGCTCCACCTCCTAATGCAGATGCTGTGTATCCTGTAAAAGAACTCTGGTGAACAGTGAGAGAACTGCTAGTTCCAGTGACATAAATTCCTCCTCCATAATTAGTTGCTGTGTTGTTAATGAAGTCACAATTATCAAAGTGTAGGAAATACTATTGATGGACACACCTCCACCATTTCCAGCTGTATTGTTAGTAAAAGTTGACTGTGTACAACAGGCCTCACACCATTAATATCTCTAGCATATATGACACCACCATTACCGTAGTTTGCAGTATTATACTGAAATACACTGTTGTGAACATTAACAGTAGAATTAGTTACTCTTATTACTCCACCATTATAGAATCTTCCGCTATTGTGACAGAATGTTGAATTGTAAATGCAACAGCTCCCTACATGTAATAAGGTGACAGGAGACGTGTTGGTTGAGTATCCATCACTATACTGGACTGCACTGTTATTGATAGTCACTGTTACAATATTAGTCAAATTAATTCCTCCATGACATCTCCAGAGTTAATTCCACTTAATTATACCTCCTGTATTGATTGGAAGTTCAATTGTGCAATAGAAGAGACGCATTCTACGTTGACATTATCTCCTGACAGTGAATACTTCATGGCTGAAGAGGCAGAGAAAGCAGATCCAAGAGTGTGGTTACCTCTCTCAAACTGCAGAGTTACATTGCCAGTACTGATGCTTGGATTGGAGACATATTGTTGGAGAGTGAGACAGGGAACTCCAGAGAACTCACCAGGACATGGCGTCTCCAGGGAGGTCACTATGTGGAATGTATTACCAACAGCTTGGTTAAAGCCAGAGAGAAGCAGACCTTGCAGGAATAGAGCAGACAACAAATACATCTTTACTCACCACAATGGATATTGCTCACACGACGTAAGGTAGCTGTAACTCTAACCTTTATATCAACCTGAGTCTCCAGGTGTGCACTATGAATTATTCCACATTCTTCGACTTCTTTTGGTATTCTGTGAATGACATTTTCTTGAACTTTATTCACAGGACCACCTGGTGCAGAGCTCATGAAGTAAACATTCTTATCAATGACATCAGAAGTGGAATTTTTCTAATGCTTTGTGGTATTTCGTGCAGCCAATAGAGTGCATCTTTGAGGCAGTGAGGATGATGAATCAACCTTTACATTTAGTCTATTGCATTCTGTTCAAATACACAAAGTAGCTACTGCAAAAGTTCTCAGCCCATAATGACTACAACCATGTATGCAGACCTAATAAATTATGATGATTGATCCAATAATAATATTAATGATGATGATATGGCAATAGTTTGGTTGCGAGACCACAACAGGGAAAGGGATATCACCATTTAAAATAAGAAATAAATCATGATACGGTATACCCTGGACACTTGTATTTGTCATTTGCACTTTTTACTTTGCAACCATGTGTGTGTATTGTGTCGTACCTTACCCTTTATTAGTGACTGTTAGCTTAATCCTAATTACCAAACTTATCAATTCTTACAGGCCAGCACAACATTGTACCTAAGTGATTTAATTCTGCAGTCTGTGGGGCCCCACTCATGCCAGCAGTGTGGAAATCTGGATGTCTGCTGGTGTGGAATGCCACTTGCCCAGACACTCTAGCGGCCTCTTACAAAACACATGCCACTAGCATGTCGAGGAAGGTGGCTGAAGCTGCAGAGGAGGGAAAGAGTGCCAAGTATCAGGGCCTTCCTCCAGGCCATTGTTTCACACTAGTAGCCATCAAGTATTTGGGAGCAATTGGTCCAAAGTCACTGGTCTACTTATTATTATTACTATTATTGTAAAAAGTTTGGGTTATTGAGTATATACATTAGGTAATGTAATGGAAATTGTTTGATGGTATTCATAAGATATATGCCATCTATTAGATAAATTAGCTACACTGGATCATTACTTTTCTTCATTTAAAAGCCCCGTCATGAAACTTTCTTCAGGAAGTCACTATGCTACAGATTATTAATCAACAGTTGTTTCCTACGGTGAATTACACAGAGCTTTTAGCTACAAGGGTAAATTTCTACTACATGTACAAAAAAAAAAAAAAAAAAAAAACTATATAAGGACTATATTAGTGTACAACTGTCCAATACCCATTAAACTAAACACTGGAATGAAATAATCAAACACTGGAATGAAATAACTAAATTCTGGAATGAAACGGTTGAATTAATAAGCTTAACTCAAGCATATGTGTATCCCACTATATACTAACTAGCAACACTATACCACTACAAATACCCACATTTCAAGTATGTTTAAAGACAAGACATGAAACAAAACAATTGTTTTATAATAGTGACAACCAAGATGCAGCATGATCACATGAAATAATGCACACCCACCACAAATACACGACATCCAATAAAACACAAGTGAAATAGCCTAACAGATCTGGCACAAACTGCCACACAAATTATCACATCCACAAAAAATGAAAAAATGTTGAATAGGAAATGAAGGAATGTACAAAAAAATGGCTGTCACATTAGATATATTTACTGTATTCAACACTGAAAGAAAAAGTTACGTGTTTTTTTTCATGTTCAGAAAAAATGTGAGAAAAAGGAAATTACTATTTGTATATGTCAATAAAATATATATAATATAATGGAGGTGGAATTTAGCCTGAGGGTGTGGTTAGAGGAGGTTAATTGGCTGCCTCGAGATTCTCCCTGATTACTGTACCAAAGGTGTGAATGGCACAGCGGCCATCTTAGGTCCACTAAATCAGGTACATTCATCTCTCTCTCTCTCATCCTCTCACCTTGATATTGGAGGTATCCGTGGCGGTAGTGAAGTGAGGGTAGATCATCTTGTACTGGTTCACACAGCGCTCCATGAACTGAGTCTGGATGAAACGACCAGCAGTATCCACATCTCTGTCAGGACCTGATAATGACAACAACAACAACAACAACAACAATGAAAACAGCTACGACACCAATAATATATTACAACAAGCTAATTCTTAAAAGTGTTGGGAATTATATTGTCACTGACAGATTATATGTCAAAAGAAGTGCCCAACAATTATTTAAAGTCACGGAACAATTTATGATTATTTTGTGTAAAACATAAAATAAAAAAACCCATAAATTTAAATTTTGAACTAAAGATTCTTTATATAGAGTAAGGAGTGTCAGTGTCTGCTGTGTTGCTTGCTATTATTGAACTAACTCCTGCACTAAATGCTCTCTAAGTTTGAATCATACATGAACATGTTCATACAGCCAACACCAACACTGTGGAATTTATGCATAACCAGCTGCAAGTGTGTATGTAGGGTTCTATCTAGTGGGGGAGGGGAGGGGCAGAAGGAAACTTCTCCCCCAAACTTCCTAGCCACACACCCCAAATTCTTAGCTCCCCCCGCTAATATTGGCATACCCTGTGGATGTAAGATTATTGCTAAAAATACACAAGTATGTTAGGGCATACTGCTTGTCTGAGTTCAAAATGACTGCATTTAGCTCAAAATAATTTCAAGCTTGTAATTACTCTCACTGATTTAAAGAGAAATATTCTTCTTGCCTTTTAACTTAGGGGGACATTATACGAGATAGTGACCTTGGTTGAACTTCCACCACAAACACAATTTTCTGGATGGTGTGTGTATGTACCAGAGTTGAGGGCATGTAGTGTCTTGTCATATTGTTGTTGTCAATGTTGCTGAAGAAATGAAGACGGTAGAACTTAGTGATTGAAGCACCAATGTTTTATCATGCTTGGGCCATCCATCAGATGAGCAGTAAATACGTACTTCCTGAACAAGGTTCAAATTACAGACTGCTACAAATGTATTGAAATAATGAAGATTGCAAAGCAATGTACGTGAGAACTTTATTTCAATGATCACCTTCACACAAATATTTCCGCCATATTCATACTCTAACTTGAACAGCAGGAATCACGCACGCACATGCCCAATGGAGCAGCTCTAAGTGGTTCGAGACATTGACCATCAAAAATATCAAACAGAAGTATAGTCACGGACAACTACATCTACCTCTTTCATACCTACCTTCCGCCCATGATCACACCAGTACACACACTTAAGCCCACCTTCACATGCACCCATGCTCACACCACACCCACTTATGCCCACACTCACCTCACCCCCATGCTCACACCACACCCACCCGCTTATGCCCACCCACATGAAAGTACTATACTTTTAGTGGCAAGTGCACGAGAAAGTTGCAAAAAAAAATTCATTCTACCCCAATGGCATGTTAACCACCCCTTACCGGTGTAGTCTGTGAAGTAGAGTCTGAGGTGGCGGTCAGAGTTCATGATCTTGTGCTTGAACAAGTCCACTTTATTCAGGAACAGAATCTGCACAAAGTAAATAAAGAGTGTACGATTGGTTACAATACTCAAGTATTAGGTAATGGTCATCACCACCCAGTGTTGAAATGGTTTGATATCAAGGAAAGAGGAAGAAGAAGGGAGAGAGAGAGAGAGAGAGAGAGAAGGAGGTGCAAAAGTTCTACTTTTTAAATCTGGTAGTGGTTCACACACTACACAAAGTTAGTTTTTGTGTCTCAATTTCAGCAGCAAATGCAATCTTGCACTAGAAAAAAGCAGGATGAAGAACTGCAAGCAGAAAGGAAGACATTTTCTCCTTACTAAGTTAACAACGTTCAGAGGATTACCCGACAGAAGGTAAAGTATAGATTTGTTAAAATAATTGTACTCAGCATGTATGTGTGTGTGTGTGTGCATGTGTGAGGTGGTTTAGCGAGATCACACTGTGCCACTGTAATTGGAGATGTGCTATATATAGTTCCCCCAAGTTGGTTTGCTTTATTATTATAGAAAGTAGTTTGTGTTGCTATAATTGGGGCAGTGCTATGTATAGCTCCTTCATACTGTCTTGTCATGCAGCCAAAGAAGCTAACGTTTGTCAGTATTAATGTTCCACTGCTATGTATAGCTCCCGCTCGCGATGAGGAGGGTTAGCGACAGGTGCATTGTTAGTAAATACACTGTTAGTAATAATAAGCTCTTGACTTCCCGTATAGAAGATAACACCACCACCACTATCTTTGAAATAACAGTCCTCAATTTTAAAATCAATATTTTGTGGATAAACAAAATCTCGTGCCATCAATGTGTAACACTGGAATATCAGTGAAATTAATTCCTCCTCTGCATCCATAGAAGTTAACTCCATTCACAGATATCTCTTGTATTGATTTAAAGTTTAAATAGGCTACAGAGGAGATGCATTCTATGTTGACATTGTCTCCTGACAGTGAGTACTTCATGGCTGAAGAGGCAGAGAAAACAAATCCAAGAGTGTGGTTACCTCTCTCGAACAGCAGAGTTACATTGCCAGTACTGATGCTTGGATTGGAGACATATTGTTGGAGAGTGAGACAGGGAACTCCAGAGAACTCACTAGGACATGGAGTCTCCAGGGAAGTTACTATATGGAATGTGTCACCAAGACACCGGTTAAAACGGTAGGAGATGAGAATACACTGAGTAATCAGTGAAATGAGACAAGACCCATAGTAATATCTGATATGAAATTTAGAAAAATTTCAAATTGAACTATGTGATGAAGTGTTTCTCATAACTCAGACCTAATTTAGGAGCTAATACTTGACCACTTCAATCTATAGCTAAAAGGCTATATAACACCCTCACATAAAAATGGACACTATCACAAGTTTGTTCGTAAGGAATTTATCATTTCGGATGTTTACTGTGATGTTTGCTCATGTGAAAGAATTGTGCACCGTTTGCTTCCTATTGTGCAAATATGCATAAGCGGCTATCAGTTTCAGGTCGATAAAAAATAACTCAATATGTTGTTGGTTCTTTTGTACCATTGTATTCCTTTCAGCTGATGACACCATTGACCAATGCTTCTATTATCACGTACTTTCTATGTTGAGGATTCACTGTCGTATGGTATGGACTGCAGGAAGAGTAGCAGCTGCATTTAAGATAGTGTGATGGCAGGGCATTGCATATAGCTACCTTAACCTATCTATGGGAGTAGATTTTCATCAGTTGTTTAGTGATTTTTTTTCCTACTTAAACCATTTTCATGTAGTAAAAGCTGATGGTTGCATGGTGAAATTGAAGTGAAATAACATCCCGATGTTAAACAACAATGGATGTAAAGTCAGAAGTAATGAACCTTCCAAAGTTGACAATTGTAATATGTATAAATAATTGGAGGCATACTTATTTAGGGGGAAAAAATAGCATGCCAGCATTTAAGTAATGTAATGTCCACAGCTTTGTTCCTCAACTAACATAATGTATATGACATTCATGCCAGACAATGCACATCTATAACACACAAGTCACAATCCATATTTGATGTGTGTGATAGATATCACACACATCAAATCATATACAGGTATATATAATATTTGTACCATGATTCATTCCAACCATCCAGTCAGATTGCTCATTTTGCGGTGAATATATATCTACCCACCTCGTAGGAAGTGAATAAGTGAACTATCTAATCAAAACGTCTAGTATCATGGTACAAGTTGATTGCACCACTTCCTTCAGTCGGTACTGTTGAATGTAATAAACACTTCAACCTTCTTGTGACACAGAATATCACAATCTTTGTAACCACAGGTCATATCTGATCTTTTGTGATTGCCATATATGGTCATGTTCTGTATAGTTCAGTTCTTTCAGTGATTATTAAATAGAATACAGTAATCTTGCTAAGTCTAGTAGGTGTAGCTAGTTGACTCCCTTCGCAACTAAAATAACTCTGCCGACATGTACAAAATTTACACTATCCTCGGGCATTCAGTTCTTGTCACACAATGACCTCCATGTCTTTGTGCTATACAAACATACCCACTTAAAAGGCTAATAAAACTTATAAAATTCTATCAATGTACTACACTTCAACATAGCTGAGTAGGGGTACATGGTTATTGGTCGTCATAGACTTGCAACATCATGTGTGAAATAAAGTGCATCCAATTTGAATTGGTGTTTTGAGTGTTCAACCAAATTGAATCTGCTCTAGCTATTATGTTTTTGTGTGCTATTACCTGCATTATTCGCAGGGGCTACCCCACAGTAATATATTGCAGCTGTAATGAGGAAACCAAACCTTTAAGTCTCAGAAAGGGTCTTTTTTGAGTGTAGACAAGGCAATAGAGATAACATCAGTGATTTCTTAAATTATTGCAACAAATTCTTGTGAACATGACATGGTGAGCACCTCAATATGAATCATTCTATTTACGTCATTCCATTAATGTAATTCTTTTTCCATCATCTCGTTCACATTCTACCTTGGGTGCTGTTTCAGATCAGAGATGATTTACAGTCATTATTTTGGTCATTTTTGAGTAAAATTCTTTTCTAAAGACTTCAGTCGTATAGAGTTTTGGTATCTGAATAACTTAAGCTTGCCTCGACCAATCCACAATGCAGCAATCATCCAATAATTCAGCTTATGGCAATAAAACTAGTCACTGGGGAGAAGAGAATTAGCCTAAGCACATAGACTTCTAACCTTCCAGCCCCTCAATACACCCTAGAAACATCCTGGTGAACTTTTTTAGCATAGTGGGTGTACTAAACTTATGCCAGTGAAAGTTAAGAAGAGCTTTGTAGTTGTAATTAAATTCAAGGCTATTATTCAAACAATCAAGAATTGCTGAAAGGTTACAAAAGGCTAACTTTAAAGTATTCTTTCTGCAAATGAGTACATCTGTACGCTAATTAGGTAGAACTCAACTGTGAAATAGAGAAGAGATCACCCATTCTTGAATATTGACATTATCTCCAGACTGTTGAGTACTTAATGGCTGAAGAGGCAGACGTAACATGTTGTGGCTGTAAGGAATAATTAATATAATAGAGATTGACAGACAATGTAGAGCATAGCAATTAAGTAAAGATTTTAATTTTGTGAAATGACTGTAAACATGTACATTTTCAAATGAGCAAAGATCACAATAAACATCATAATGTAACTTCACACTTGAAGAAAATGGCATGAAAGTATTTCATTATAACTTTCCCTGGTGAGTGACAGCAACACTTCATTGTTAATTCAAACACTCAACAAGTCAAATATTAACTGCTGCTTTTTATTCATATCTTGAAAGCCTTTTTATATTTTGCCAACTCCATGGTTTTTATTATTTTTCCTTATTCTCAGTAAAAGGCTATATTCTTTTTCCTTTGGAGTAGAGAATATCTAAATTCAACTAATTCAATAATAGATACTTCGTTCCACACCAGGTAATAAACTTAACTATACAGACTAAACACAGAATCATAGATATTACATTCTCTAATGTATGATAGGCTGAAAGGAGGATTCATATTATATATATCATCACTATATTGGACAGTGCTACTAGTGATAGTTACTGTTGTAGTCATCATGAAGCTGATTCCTCCAAGACATCTCCAGAAGTTAATTCCACTTATGTATACTTCCTGTATTGATTGGAAGTTTAGTTGTGCAATAGAAAAGACACATTCTATGTTGACATTATCTCCTGACGGTGAGTACTTCATGGCTGAAGAGGCAGAGAAAGCAGATCCAAGAGTGTGGTTATCTGTCTTGAACAGCAGAGTTACATTGCCAGTACTGATGCTTGGATTGGAGACATATTGTTGGAGAGTGAGACAGGGAACTCCAGAGAACTCACCAGGACATTGAGCCTCCGTGGAGGTCACCATGTGGAATGTATTACCAATGGCTTTGTTGAAATTAATTGAGACAAGCACACACTGTACAAGTACAGTATACTAAATGTGAAGCATCTTCTCAACAATGAAGAAGGCCCCAGAATAAAACATTGCATTACAAGTTGTTGTAGAACTCTTTTATGTCAGACTAAAATGAAATACTGGATAGTCAAAACATCGTGATTACCCATAAAATTCAATATACACATTCTTAGACAGGGTGACAGAATTCACTTGTAATGATAATTGTAAATTTATTGAAACTTAAGATTATTAGCATTAGAAGAGACATGTATAACAAGGTTGAGTAAAAATTAATTCTCAAAATCAATAGCTAAAATTATATTCACCGCCACTGACCACGTTAAAGAAGAAGATAGTGGAGAAGCATTTACGGTGCTTCCAACTTAAAGAGTGGATTTTTTAAAACTACTGTATAGACCCTCACTATAGTCATTTAACATACACATATCATCATCCCAATAATGTTTGCAATAGTAAAACTGCCTGTTTAGAGAATGGAAAATGGAGAACAGCGCTTTTCTCATTCACTCTAATTGTATATTTTACGCCATTTTTGTTGACGTCAAGATTTTGCGGTAGTTCGTCATTAAAAGTAGCTAGTTGTTTCCCTGAGCGATAAGACTGGACTTTCCCTAACTGCAAGCGGCTGCATCATTTTACTAGCTGCAAGCGGCTGTATGGATTCTCATCGTTCTACTAGCAGCAGTAAGCGAAGTCGAAATCAGTCAGAATTGTTGGCTGGTATTACTAACTTGGAGCCAAGCCTATCCAAGAGGTCCTCTTTTTCAAGAGCTGAAGAAAGCTGAAGGAGTTTTGTCTGAGGGGCGTAAGTCCTCAAGCTCAAAAATGACCCTTTACCAGAAGGACCAGAACCCTTGCTTTCGCCGCCAGACAAAGCCACCACCAACGCGCGCTAACAGCTGCCAGATAGACGAATACTCTGCCGTCGTTGCAGGTCTGGGTCAGACTGAGAGCGATAGTCGCAAGCACAGGTTAAGCTGGGCTGGTAAGGTTAATAACAAACGTTGAGATACACATACTTTAACAACAACTAAATAGAAGGCACAATGATACAACCAGCATTGGGAAACTCGAATGAATATCATTATGTGGTAAGCAACGGATGATACACTTGTGTGTGCGTATGCTAAGTGTTAATTGGTGATAATGGAGTTAGTTCGTAGCAGCTGTTGTTCAGGCCTGACCATACTGGGGGGGCAGCATGGAGAAATCATCTTCCAGATGAAGTTTCACCAATCGATGGATGGCTCTTCTATAAGTTCTTCCACCAGAGAGAATGTCCACAGCTCGCACATGCCTGTCTGTGCCTGGATAGATGGCGACTACTTTGGCTAATGGCCATCGGTTGGAAGACAGCACTTCGTCCTTGAGATAGACGAGGTCGTTCACCTTGATGTCGGAGGTTTTGCTTTGCCAGCGAGTGCGAGCCTCCAAGGACTGTAAGTAACAGCCCTTCCACGCTGCCCATAGATCTTGCTGAAGGCGGCTGACCAATGCCCAGCATCGTAGATGGGATAGTTTGGCAGTGCTGGCGGTCCTGGTAGGTGGAGCCTTCAGCGGTCTGCCGATTAAGAAATGTCCTGGTGTGATAACCAAGTCTGAGTCTGGATCTGTCGAGTTTAGCGCAGCGAGAGGCCGGCTGTTAAGGATTGCTTCGACGTCGATAAGGACTGACTCAAGTTCTGAGTAGCGAAGATGATGAGGAGAGACTAGTTTTCTCAGTTGGGTTTTCATCGCTCTCACCCCTGCCTCCCACAAGCCCCCGAAATGAGGTGTGCGAGGAGGGATAAAATGCCAGTTGAGCTCTTGTGTAGAAGAGAGATGTGAAATGGCATTCTTTGAGGTAAAGAGTAGTGTTTGGATGTCCCGGATTTCCGACTGTGCACCCACAAAATTTGTGCCGTTATCGGAGTAAACGTCCGAGGGAGTGCCGCGGCGAGCTGAGAATCTTCGGAAAGCGGCAAGGAACTCCTGAGTGTCAAGACTTGAGCATAACTCCAAATGAACGGCTCTTGTCACCATACACACGAAGATGCAAGCGTAGGCTTTGACTATCACCGGCTTGCGTGTGTGGCCGAGACGAAGCTGGAGAGGTCCCGCAAAGTCCATGCCTGTAGCTGTGAACGGTGGCGCAGGCGAAGTCCTGACTAGAGGAAGGAGCCCCATGATTTGCTGCATTGGCTTCGCGTATGCTCTTTGGCATATGGCACACCTCTTGGATACTTTCTTCAGAAAGTTGCGAAGCCCAGGTATGAAATACCTATGTCCAAGGATGGATAATAGAGCTGCAACTCCTGGATGCTGATAGGTGACGTGAGCTGATGTAACAAGCAGTCTGGTGATAGGGGATTTGAGTGAGAGCGGGATCAATTCCCTAGGAGTAGTGGTAGAATGTTGTCTGATCCTGCCTGTGGCTTTCAGCGTGTCGTCGTGGATGTAGACGACCATCCCCACGAGAGGGTGATTGAGGGGAAGGGACTGCTTCTTCTTGATGGTCTGCAAGACGTCAAAGAAGGTGTCTGATTGTGAGAGCCGAAGAAGATGGAATTTAGCGTTAGCAAGCTCGGAGGAGCTGAGAGTGTCGGAAGAGAGTTTGTTGGCTGGAGTTCTGCAGTTGGCAGCAAACCGACGAATCCAGGCTAAGGTGCGAACCAGGGTAGAGAAGCTTGAGTAACGAGTCCATAAGTCGAAAACTTGAGTAGGAGCGGTAATGGTGGTGAGGACGACCATCTTCGTCTCTGGCAATTCTCGCGGCAGAGATGAAACTCCCGAAGATGGCCATTCCGATTCTGGGAGACGCAGCCATGACGGACCGTGCCACCACAGATCTGATGTTGTCAGCTTCTCAGCAGTGACTCCTCGACTGAGTAGGTCAGCCGGATTGAAATTGGTAGCAACGTGACGCCAAGAAGTGTCAGAGAGTAAGTCTTGAATTAGAGCAACCCTGTGGGCTACGAAGGACTTCAAGGTGCAAGGCATCTTCTTAAGCCAGTGGATGACTATCTCAGAGTCTGTCCATGGATGGACGTTCTGCAGAGGAATGCCTAACACCTTCGCCACGTAGTGGAGCATGCTGGCAAGTGTAGCTGCAGCCTGAAGTTCTAGCTGCGGGATCCTTCTTTCCTTCAGTGGGCAAACTCTTGCCTTGGCGAAGACCAGGGCCGTAGAAACTGTGCCATCAGCATGTAAATGCCTAAGATAAACCGCTGCACCATAGGCGAGTTGGCTGGCATCAGAGTAGCCGTGAAGAGAAGAGGACACGATAGGTGAGGGGTTGACAGTCGGGAACTTTGTCGTCCCAGTCTACCTTATCCTTCCACAGCTGCTGGAGGAGGATTTTAGCGCTAATGACAAAGGGAGAGTAGAGGCCCAGTACGTCATAAACCTGAGCAGTGATGGATGCGACAAGACGTTTGGTGATCACTTTCCCTGGTGTTACAACTGGAGTGGTGACATGCAATGTGTCCTTGGCCACGTCCCAGTGCATGCCAAGTGCCTTGGGAGAGTGATCGGCAGATGGAAGTTGTAGGTCTGCCGTCTCGATTAGATGGTCTGGGATAGTGGAGCGAAACTGGTCCGAGTTGGTCCTCCATTTGCGCAGGGTCATGCCAGCTTCGTGAAGGAGGTTGCAGACCGACTCGCGCAGGGCAACAGCATTCTCCACAGTGTCTGTGCCAGACAAGAGATCGTCGACATAGAAGGATTCCTGGACGCACTTACTGGCACTGGGGTATGATCGATGATGGGTGGAGGCGTGGTGAAGCAAAACACTGTTGGCCAAAAAAGGAGAGGACTTTACTCCAAATGTGACTCGCTTCATCCGACATTCGGTGATGATGCCGGACGAGTTCCTGACGAGGAACCGGTGGTAGTCACGGTCTTCTTTGACTAAATGTATCTCCCGGAACATTTTTCCGATGTCTGCAGAAAAGGCTGTGTTGTGCACTCGAAACTGGAGGGTGATGTCCGAAATGAAAGGGTAACGATTAGGCCCTGGAAGAAGTTGATCATTCAAAGAGTGACCCGAGGATGTCTTCGCTGAGGCGTCGAAGACAGGACGCACCTTGGTGGTGGTAGAGGTGTCCTTAAAGACCCCATGAATGGGCATATAATAGGATGGGTTGTTGATCTCTTCTCATGGAACTACTTCAGCATGATCAAGCGATAGATAGCTGGACATTTCCTGATTATAAGCATCCAGCTTCCTTTTTCGGAGAAGACTGCGTTCATTTGATAGAAAACGGCTTGTTGCCATCTTGCGCGACTCTCCTAGAGGAGGAGGGTTGTCCACGCGTGGTAGCCTGACTGTGTATCTTCCATCAGGAGCTCTGGTGAGGTGACGGTTAAATTGTTGGATAGCAGAATCCTGCTCCGGAGAGAATCTCGAAACCTCTGGGAGCTTCTCCAATTCCCAAAGGTGCTGAAGGGCAGAGTCGAGATCGTCTTCCTTGAGTTCTATCTTGAGTGAGGTAATGTTGGATGGAGAAGGCAAGGGTCCTGACACTGTCCAACCGAAGATTGTAGATACGGCAGACAGTCTGGATGCAGGACAAAAGTTCGTAGGAACGGGGTTCAAACTGAGAGGGTAGTCTAGTGTCCCTATGATTACGTCCACCTTCCCACCAAAGTCGGCATCGGCTAGTTGTAGACCCATCAATAGTGGGTTGCTGATGATGTCTTCCTTCTTTGGAGGAGGAGTAGAGGCTGGAAGCCTTGGAGTGACGGCCATAGTGAGAACAACGCAGTCTTCTGAAGGAAAGGCAGGTTTGACTTCAACGCTGACACAGTGCCTGAGGTTGGTGTCTGTGTTGGCTCCTTTCATGGTCATCCGTAGGGGAGAGCGCACTAGTCGGAGGTGAGAGTTCTGTCAGTAGACAAGACTCCGAGCAGGTGTCCATAGCAGCCCTGACTGTGATGGAACGATCGCCATTTGTCAGGATTACTAAGGCTGTGTGGATGAAGCCACACTTGAGCACGGTTTTCCCGGAAGGGATGGAGTTTATGGTTTTCGGAGCAACCGTGGCCATCATGTTGGTACTAGTAGGAGTAGTTGCAGCAGGCTCGTCTTCCTTGTGAAGCATACTGTGATGACGAGCTTTGCAGGTACGGCATGAGTGTATCGATGCGCACTGTCCGACTTGATGGTTAGGATGTAAACAATTGACACAAGCCTTGATTTGCCTAACATAATTGAAGCGTTGCCCAGGAGTGTAGTCGCTGAAGGCTGAACATCTTGACAGGGGATGATGACCATTCTTACACAGGGGGCAAGAACTCTTGGATGTGGTAGAGGAGGATGTCTCGTTGTGATCCTCTCGCTTGTTGTGAGTGGACTTCTTTGAAGCAATTGAGGCCGAAGCAGATGTTGACTTGCTTGGCAGATTATGCGAGAGTGGTGTGATGAACTTCATCAAGTCGTCTACGTTCGGGAATTTGTCGTCGGAGCCGAGATGTTTGGCCCACTCCTTACTTAACTCCTCGTTGAAATCCATTACCACCAGAGCAACGGCTACCTGTGAAAGGGTGTTGCCCTTGATCTTCTCCATAGCATCGAGCAGGTGACGAGTTCTGTCAATCACCCTTAGCATGCTGTCTTGAGTGTAGTCATAGTTGCCCCTCTGTATTAGCTCCTTGACGTAAGTCGGATAGATTACAGAGGCTCGGCCATATCGCAGACGTAGTTGCTCCATGGCTGTGTCATAACCAGAAGGTCCTTGAGAGAATTTGCCCACCAGTTCCTTAGCTGCAGGGTCCTCCATTGCTTCTGCAAGAAGACAACACTTGTCTCCAACAGTGTAACAGTCGGAGTGTGTTTTGAGGATGTCTGTGAAGCGGTCGTAGAACCGTTGAAATTCACGGACGTTGCCCGAGAATGTGGGTGTCTTGAGTTTGTAAGGTGCCACGCTATGCCCCATAGATGAGGATGCAGTGGGCGAGGTAGTTGTGCCTGACTTGGCTGTTGATGTGCCAGCTTTGAAGATGTTTCGTTGAACAGTTTCCAGGCACTCCTTGATCTTGGTGGTGATTGGTGGGAGCACTGGATGTTTGCTGTAAGGTTGGAGGCTCCGTAGGAGTTTCTCTAGTTCCTCTACATGTTTGCGTCCTTGGCTTGAGAAATCAGCAGACCCTGCAGAGCAGTGTCCCATCCAGATGTCTATCTGCTGTTGGCGTAGTTCGTAGGTTTGGAACAATGAACACTGATCTAAGGCTCTAGAGATCTTCTCCAGTTGTTCCTCGTAGGAGGTTTCCAGAGCGATGTTAGCTTCGATCTCCTTTTCGATGTCTTCCTCAGAAGCCCCAGAAGTTGCCATGGCGTCCATTAGTGAAGCCTGAGTGGCCTGATGTTCCTGGATAGCCTCTTTGAGTGCCTGATGTTTGATTGTTAATTCCCGCTCGTTTAGCTCTCTTGGGTCGTCGAGGAGTAGCTTGTCAGATGCCTTCTGGACCTTGGTGACTCTACCACGAGCAGCAGATCGTTTAGCCTTTAAACGTGCGAGGTCAGCCATCCTAAAACTGATGTCGAGATGCTGACTAGGGGTGGAAAAGATTTGTAAATGAGAACGGCGTAGTCGGTAGAATAATGAGTAGTAGTACTCGAAGATGTAACGGAGAAAGAGTATTCCCAAAGATGGAGGAGGAGTATTCCCAAATATTGAGGAAGTGTATTCCCAAAACAACGCAAAGTAGTGAGCTAGCTAGACTAACTGAACTCGCTAATGCTAGTAGTAGTACTAGTATACTTCGATAGTCAACTCCAGAGCTAGAAACCGGTTCTCCTTACCTTCTCTGCGCAATGTCAGATCCGGCTCGAAGGACCAATGTCTGAGGGGCGTAAGTCCTCAAGCTCAAAAATGACCCTTTACCAGAAGGACCAGAACCCTTGCTTTCGCCGCCAGACAAAGCCACCACCAACGCGCGCTAACAGCTGCCAGATAGACGAATACTCTGCCGTCGTTGCAGGTCTGGGTCAGACTGAGAGCGATAGTCGCAAGCACAGGTTAAGCTGGGCTGGTAAGGTTAATAACAAACGTTGAGATACATATACTTTAACAACAACTAAATAGAAGGCACAATGATACAACCAGCATTGGGAAACTCGAATGAATATCATTATGTGGTAAGCAACGGATGATACACTTGTGTGTGCGTATGCTAAGTGTTAATTGGTGATAATGGAGTTAGTTCGTAGCAGCGGTTGTTCAGCCCTGAACAAGTTTAATACTCCCAAGGCTCCCAGCATTCGGTAATCTGACAACATCAGGGTGATGCAGTTGGAGTCCTACGGGTTGTGCAGCTCCAAACGGCAGCTAAAACGCTGGCCGTGATAGGCAGTAGCGCCGTAAAACTTGATACCTAGGGCCTGAGATACAACCGTAGCTAAATCAGCCATACCCGTGCAACAATTAGCTGTAAACTGGCGCCCTCGTGCCTTCATGACACAAATATGCATGCGCTGTTTTGTGACGTCACGTTTACGTGTACTAAAGGCCCACAACACGGTCATCATTTGATGACCCTTACCGTGCGTAAAATGTTTTGGTTAAAAACAGCCACAACTCACTTAATTTTCAAGGTATAGCTACCAAAGTTGTACATAATAATTTTAAGGCAATTTTACATCAAGTGTCAAATTTTTTGAGATATAACTCAATAAATTCAAAAATCCTTGCTTAAACACTTATTTCTTAAAATTTAAAACATTTCGAGATTCAAATTTCGTATGCCCGCAAAATCAGGCTCATATGAAACTTCAGGTATTAAAGTCTCAGTATACCAAGTTATAGAGATAAGAAAAAATAATTTCTCTTTTTTCAGCTTAAACACTTGCAAATTCACTGTCTTGTAGCTCCCAGTTCCATCACGTATAACCACAAAAATACCACAAACCCACAAAATTGTTTTGTCTGTATGTTTATATGACATTAATGTATAATAATACAAATTTTTAGCTTTCTATTACACATACTTGAGAAATTATAGCAGAATTAGCTAGCAACCTTAACCAAAAAGCTAAAAAAATCCACTCTTTAAGCTGGAAGCACTGTACTATGACTCTGTGTATATCATTCATGGAGAAGCATTGATGTAACTGCAAGCTCGAGATTTATTAAGTGTTTGTTTGAAAGTGTATTTGAAAGTTAATTAGCATGTTAATTATAGGGCTCAGTCAGTGTGGACACACAAAGAATGACTAACTTGGAATCTCTAAACTTATGTTTCTGTTAAACATGTTCTGCGGTGTCATCAGTATGTGTAGAGCTTTGATCTTTAACTCACAATACATGTACTTAGTGGCTCTGTTTACAGTTCTTAAAATTGAGAAAAACTACAATTATTATAATTAACCCTCAGCGTGCATGCGCGAGAGGGTTATAATTACTGTCTGTCTGTTTGTCCGTTTGTCTGTTTGTCCGTTTGTCTGTTTGTTTGTCTGTCTGTCTGTCTGTCACGCTCTGATTTTGTAGATCACTGACAATTAACAGTTGATTTAGGTATGAACTAACTCAGGACTTAGACCTTTTTGAGAAAACAGGAAGCTTTCATCTCCGCGTAGGTAACAGCTTTTATGGGCAACGCCCCCTAGCGTCACGTTGTAATCACGTGAGCAAATAATTTCTGCAGCCAGTGGTGTAGTTCGCTCAGCTCCTGTTGAAAATGTATACAGGTGGGTGTTTCTGGCTAATTTAGCCTCTTCTCTTATGAAGACAGTGTTTTCATGTACCATTTGTCGAGTTACTTTGATACCTCATTAAATATAGCTAACAGATTGCTTGTTTTTATATCAGCAGAGAATGACTGAACCAATTAACTTATCAAAAAATTAAAAATTATCTATATATATATATACAAATCTAATTTAAAACAAAATCAAGGGTGATCACACAATGACGATTATAAACTCAAATAGCACAACTATAAAAATAACCCAAAAATAAAACCAAGTTTGTATGTTTGTTTGTTTTTAGAGCTAATGGTAGGAAGCATTATCTTATATTTCTTGTTCAGTCTCTAGCCTCTTCAATTCATACATTTGTCCTTTGTGTGTCAAAGTTATGTTGGATTGCTTTTGCAGACTCAAACTTTGTATCTTCATTAAGATGGCGATGACTCCAACAAATAATACCACTATTATTATACCAAAGAAGCCTATCGATACGGCCATTATCACGTTGAGTTTTAAATGGATGTCTGAGTTGACAGGTACTTCAGTAGCTCCATCGAGATCCACCTTTAATGTATGAGTACTTACATCCATTGTAGCTGTTGACTCGAGTGAGGGGTTAGTGATAGTTTTGGATTTTTCTACTGTGAATTTAGCTTCTGATGAAGCAGATTCTAAGCTTTTTCTGGAGGAATAGCTGTTATGTCCAGGCAAGATGGTCATAGCAGATTCCATGTAGGATTCTGAATGAGAGTTCAACTGGCTAGTTGCTGAAGATTGTGCAGACTTTGTAGTAGATAGAGATGTCACTGCGCCACTCTGAGGAAGACTTGGGTCTAGATAAGTATTCAACATACTTGTACGAGACTGAGTGAGAGAAGACAATGAGAAATCAGACGAAGTTTCTGGCTCCAGTGAAGTCAGGTAGTCTGTGCTACTAAATAGTGACAATTGCTCAGAATGTTGAGATATTTGGGTTGGCATCGCTTCAATCAGCGATGGAGTTGGCAGCATTGTTGTTGACGCTTCCATATTATAGTGTGTGGTAGTCATAAGAGATGCTTTGAGAGTGCTAGTGCTGAAGTGTTCACTGAAAGACTCCATATTTGTTGAATGAGTGTGTTGGGTAGAAGTCAATGAACTCCCTGGTTTAAAACTAAGATACATTGAATCACTACTTGATATTCGCATTGAATTCGAAAGAGGAGCAATGGAAATTGAGTGAGTTTCAGTGGAGTGAATTTCGCTGTAGGAATTCTCCAATACTTCCAGTTTTGTTGAAGACAGCAATATTTCAAAGACATTAGTAGAAAGATTCTGATTAATGTCAAGTGTACCTTTACTTGTTACCATATCAAATGAAGATGACATGGTCTGTTGAGTAGTAGAAGGTGAAGGTGTTAGTTCTGGATCCACAGGAGGTGAGATGTGGTAATGGACTATGTGTCCATCGTACAGAGTACAGAATGAATACACTGGGTCTAGGCTCATGAATAATGCATCTTCCATCACCATGACAACACTGTTACAAGCGGTTATGATACCTCCATACTCAGCAGTGTTGTTGAATATGTTGTTTAGTTGTAGATACATCGTGCTACCAATTAAAGCTGCCACGCCTCCTCGACCTGATGCAATGTTAAAACTAAAGACACACTCGCTAATGTTGACTCGACTGTTGACTCGACCAATGAACATCACTCCTCCATCATCTCCAGCTGAGTTGTAGCTAAACTCACTTCTCCTGATATCGTAATTAGAGAGATGGACGTACGTATAAAACACTCCTCCATCTTCAGAAGCTGAATTATTCACAAATACACTTTCATCTACTAACACATCACTCTCATCAATGTGAAATACTCCGCCATGAAGAGCAGCTTGGTTGTGTTGGAAACTACTTCTGAGGATTGAAATAGAAGCATTTCTTATACAGGCCACACCCCCTCCCAGAAATCGACCGGTAGCCATGTTGTAAGTAAAGACACTGTCAGTTATACTAACATTGAAATGATAGAACTCGTCCACATCTAATACACTGCAATAGGAGGCAGTATTGTAGCTAAATATAGACTCTGATATGGAGACATTAGAATAGCGACTGTTACTATATATAGCTCCACCTCCTAATGCAGATGCTTTATTCTGGGTAAAGTAACTTTGATGTACAGTGAGAGAACTGTTAGTTCCAGTGACATAGATTCCCCCACCATAGTTAGTGGCAGTGTTGTTAATGAAGTTTGAATTTTCTAAAGTGGATATTTTACCACTAAATATTGCACCACCATCTAGGGCGGAGTTGATCATGAAAGTAGACTCACGACAGTGAACATATGAAGTAGTATATATAGCACCTCCTTGCTGGTTGGCTCTATTATTAGAGAAAGTACTATTTGTTATCAATACCTCCTGATTTCCATAATAGTAGACAACTCCACCATTGTCCTCAGCATTATTATCAACAAAAGTACAATTCTGAATAGTGAGACCAATAACTGATGAATAATGGGAATATTGGTAATCATAAACATAGATGACTCCTCCATCTCTACGATTTGCTCTATTGTTCGTGAAAATAGAGTTCTCTATTGTAATGTTAGTGTATCTGGTACGATATGGCCACATCACATTACTAATATCTCTAGCATTTATGACACCACCATTCGAAAATACAGCATTATTTTGAAATACACTGTTGTGAACATTAACAGTAGAATTTGTTGCTCTCATTACTCCTCCGTTCCTATTTCTTCTTCCTCTATTATGTCTAAATGTTGAATTGAAAATGCAACAGCTCCCTACATGTAATAAGGTGACAGGAGACATGTCGGTTAAGTATCCATCACTATACTGGACTGCACTGTTATTGATAGTCACTGTTACAATGTTAGCTAAAATAATTCCTCCATGACATCTCCAGAAGTTAATTCCACTTATGTATACTTCCTGCATTGATTGAAAGTTCAGTTGTGCAATAGAAGAGACGCATTCTATATTGACATTATCTCCTGACAGAGAGTACTTCATGGCGGAAGAGGCAGAGAAAACAGATCCAAGAGTGTGGTTACCTGTCTCAAACAGCAGAGTTACATTGCCACTGATGCTTGGATTGGAGACATATTGTTGGAGAGTGAGACATGGAACTCCAGAGAACTCACTAGGACATGGAGTCTCCAGGGAGGTCACTATGTCAAATGTGTCACCAACAGCTTGGTTAAAGCCAGGGAGAAGCAGACTTTGTAGGAATAGAGCAGACAACAAATACATCTTTACTCACCACAACGGGTATTGCTCACAGGATGTAGGTAGCGTAAGTCCTCGAATATCGACCGACATATATTATCGCCTCCCTCGTAATATTGCACTATCTTCCCGGCCACCATTCACGCGCGTGTTTTAGCTAACTAGAGTTAGCTAAAACACGCGCGTGCCACAAAAAGGCGCCATTAATACTAATTATTACTCCTCTAAGTATACGTTGGTAGTCTGGTGGAAGTTGGTTGCTGTTCTGTAGCGGTCAGCGTCTATGCAAAACTCCTGGAATTGTGTGTTGTACCTAGCTAGTTATGTTGTGATGTAACTGTAGTTACTGGACTTGAGTATGATTTTTTACCTATGGGTGGGTGATAGGAAAGCAGGCTATAACCTTTACCTAACGTTATGCTATGCATGGAAAAGCTCAATACACATATTTTTTGTTCACATTGTTATATTGTGGTACTGGTGAAGTAAAAATTCATTGTTACTCTCGCTTTGAATTTTGCACATGCAGACATTTGCAAGCTCAATTTGAATGCTCACACAGTGAAATTCTTGCGCATAGACTTCAACAAATGTTAACTTAGTTATCTGCATGCTTGCCACGATTTTGGTGGCAAACCGAGAACGAAAATGGGTATTGTAGTGACATGTATATACTTTGTGGCTAACGTTTGAATTAAGTAAAGCAAACTAGAAAAACTTGATGTAGTGTGAAGTGGTAAGAAGAGCCAGTTTGGTTGGACGGTGAATATATTTTATCGTCAATACTGAGTACAGCAAGTTAAGTTTGAGAGAGAGTATGGTTAGGAACATTTTCTATTGAGGGGGAGGGGGAGGACTTTCGCTAGGGTACATATATTTCCCTCTATGAAATGCTGTTGAGTGATCAGTCGTAGCTTTACCTTTTAGTTGAAAGTTTGTATAAAAGTCTATTCCAAAACTGCTATATCTATTGATATGGTGATCTATTTTAGTTGAACTAGACTGTTTACCCGGCACAGTAAATGGGCTGGCTATTTTGTGTAAAAGTCAGAAATTTTGATTTAACTTGACTTATAAAGCAAATAGACTTGCACCTTTTTGTATTACTTTAGATGGTCAGATTTTATCCAGGATTTTGGCTGGAGTGGGGAGACTTTTAGTGTTCAGCCACACTCATGTTTGTAGCTAATATTTGATACACATAAACAATATTCACTTTACACTGATTATTGTGTGGTCCTAGCACTAAATGGTTAACTTCAGGTGGGAGCATTGGGGGTAAATTTTAATCAAATTAATGAAAAAAATTCTGAGAGGGTAAACTTAGCTGGGGGACAGTGATTCAAGAGAGACTGCCCCTCTCTGTGAAACTGTGATGTTTAGATATTTCCTCTTACTATGCTTGTGTCTAAGTTGATTGATTTTTTTTATTTTTAGAATGGCCAATTAGAAATACAAAGGATTCAGGCGATGAAAACTTCAGTCTATGTCAAGCCCGTCCACACAGGTCAACCGAAACAACAAAGGAAAAAAAATGGTCAGATGATCAGATGGTGGGAGCTATTCAGGCTGTTATAAATGATGGGCTTTCAATGAATCAAGCAGCTGATAACTATCAGGTTCCTCGTAGTACTCTTAAGGACAGACTTAGTGGAAGAGTGACACATGGCGTCAACCCCGGTCCAAAGCCATACTTGACAAAAGATGAAGAGCAAGGTCTTGCAGATTATCTTATAAGTGCTGCTAACATTGGGTATGGAAAGACTCGTAGAGATGTCCTTTGCTTAGTTGAGATATACCTTCGGCAAAAAGGGTCTCTGAAAGCACTTTCAGTCAGTAGGGGCTGGTGGCATAATTTTATGAAACGTAACTCATCCCTTCAACTTTGCATGGGTGATTCTACGGCTGGAGTAAGGATGGATGCCGCCATGAATGAAGAAAACATGAAAAATTACTTCGAATTGCTGAAGAAAACACTGGATGACCATGGTTTTGACAAGCACCCTGAATCTGTCTATAACAACATGGATGAAACAGGTATGCCTCTTTGTCCTCCTCCACCTAGAATAGTAGCAAAAAAGGGACAGAAAAAGGTTCGCTATCGTACATCAGGCCAGAAGTCACAAGTAACAGTGATTGGATGTGGTAGCGCTACAGGACAAGTCATACCACCCTTCATTATTTTTTCTGGAAAACAAATACATTTATTATGGACTCTGAATAGTGTGAATGGTTCACGTTTTGCTGTTAGTGACAATGGCTGGATAGATCAAGAATTGTTCAAGTTCTGGCTCAGTGATCTGTTCTACCCAATGCATCGTCTGGACGCCCACTTCTCCTATTGCTTGATGGACACAGTTCCCATTGTGAGCCATGTACAATTCAGCATGCTCGTGACTGTGGTGTAGTCATGCTATGCTTGCCACCACATACTACACACGAATGTCAACCCCTTGATACAAGCTTCTTTTGCTCACTCAAGTCTCACTGGCAAGATTTTTGTCATAGATTTTATCAGACTAATCCTGGTAAAGTGATTACCAAGTTAAATTTCAATTTAGTGTTTAAACCAGCCTGGGAGAGTGCTGCAACTCCTGCAAAATCTTGTTAATGGCTTCAAGAAATGTGGCATATATCCCTTCGATCCATCTGCAATATCGATTGTCACTCATACAGGTGAGTCTGTACATTTGAACTTAAAATACAAATGAACCAGAAGTTGTTGAGGCTGTGAATGTCTGTAATCAATCAGCACATTGCCAACCCTTCCCCCCCCCCCCCCCCCCCTTCCCCAAGCTAAATCTATAAAATTCACCTTATTTTACGCATTTCAGCTAAACATTTGGCTTTAATTAAGTGCCTGAAGGTAACATTTATCACATTATACCAAATATTAGTGAGCAATGTATCAATTTCTGCTAATATTAAAACTTTGAACAAAAAAATTGAACCCCATATGAAGCTTGTACCTTAACCTGAAACGCTAAAATATATACCTGTCTAATACTCCATAACAAATTGTTAATATATTTCCAAATTTGGGTATGGTTTCAAGGATAAGGTCAATTCTAATTCCTGTTGCTACTGAGATATTTCCTTTTTTATCATGCTTTATTTTGTGTCACTTATTTTCAGGCTGCCATAGCATTAGCTCATGGGTAGTTGGCTTTACTATATGTATTGTACGCTAAATTTATATTAAAAAAAAAAAAGAAGGAAAAAACCTGACATTTTAACTCTCTAAATGAAAGCCTGTCTGGTAAGGGTTTTATTATTTGGTACTAGTTAAGGACAACTAAAGTTTGTACACAGTGTACTTGTTGAATATTATGGTACTCATAACTAAATGTTTTGACCTAGTCTACTGGAGAAGTGGATTTGATCAGTATGCTGTTAAATTGATTATATTTTTTCCTTAGGCAATGGACCACTTACTACCAGTGTGTCTATCGAATGTGAGGCAAATGACCATAGTAATGATCAAAGGAGCATTACAGGACATTGTGAAGAAGATTTAGTTGCTGATCAGTCAGCTGGTACCTCAACAACCTTACCCTAGAAGAGGAACTTCTTTTTGCTCAATGTTTGGAAGAAGGATATGACTTGGTTGATCCTAAGTACACAGAATGGCTCAAATACAATGTTCCAGAACACCACAATTCCCTGGCTGTTACAACACTCACTGAATTGCCTACTCAAATCGCAGTCACCACACATTCAGGATCCACTTCTCATGTCACAGCAGATGTCTTAGCAGGTACCACACCCCTGGGATCAAGTTTGCATGTCACAGCAGATGTAGCAGGTACCACACCCCTGGGATCAAGTTCACACATCACAACAGATGTCGTAGCAGGTACCACACCCCTGGGACCAAGTTCGCACATCACAGCAGATGTAGCAGGTACCACACCCCTGGGATCAAGTTCACACACCACAACTTATGTCTTAGCAGGTACCACACCCCTGGGATCAAGTTCGCACGTCACAACAGATGTCTTAGCAGGTACCACACCCCTGGGATCAAGTTCGCACGTCACAACAGATGTCGTAGCATGTACCACACCCTTGTGATCTAGTTCGTACATCACAACAGATGTCTTAGCAGGTACCACACCCCTGGGATCAAGTTTGCTCGTCACAGCAGATGTCGTAGCAGGTACCAAGCCCCTTGGATCCCTTTCACACATCACAGTCCCTATGGCCTCTGGATCCACTACTCAAGTTTCAGGTAAGAATTAATGGTGTTTTGCAGTAACATATTTTTTCATTAAGTGATAAGAACTCTCCATAAAAATTTTTCTGAAGACCAAAATTTTGTTCAGAAAACTTTTTTTTTTAGTAGCATGAAGTCTGTACATGTAATTTTTAAATGATTTTTTGGCAGATCGCATTTTTTGTTAATCCCAAAGTCATGGTATCTATAATACAGTCACTCTTTTAGAAATGATCAACTAGCTTGGTTTATTATTTCACTGGCTAGCTAAGTTTAGGAATATATTTGTCTTAAGTGAGTCAACCAGCTTGTTGCCTGTTTTGGAACAAATGAACAAGTAGGAATCTCTTTAAATCAACGAACAAAAGTGATGGACTTTTAAAATGTGTTGCCTTCTCTTGTTGCAGTGTGACAGAAGTCCTCATCATCACTGAAACATTTGTCCAGTCAGAGACTTGCTGATTCTTCCAGTGTCTTCATAGTCCCAGGAGAGTCTCCAGATCTACATACTCCCAACTGCAAGACCCCATAAATAGCAACACCAACTTATATAGCTTGATTATTCATGTTTATTATTTCTATTCTGTTGCTGCAATGCTATAACAAAAACTTATTAGAATTTACCCCCGATTTTTCTGAGGTCGGGTAATTTGTTGCTAGGCAACAAATTGAATTCACCCACGATTTTCAATTACTCGCGGGTTGGATTTCAGTGCAAGCAGGGAAGGTAGAAATTAGCAATATGATAAAAAAAATTCAGCCAACAAATGACCGAATTATTTAGTTACTGTCATGATCTTCAGTTTGTGTATGTACACAAGTCAAGTGCTTAAATTATATTATATACAACACAGAAGCATTATTTGACATAATAATGAAGTTGAATACAACAAAATGTAAGTGATCTTGTAGAAACTATTCCTGAGTTAGCCTCGCTGAACAAATCTGCTCAGTTGCCGCTATTTTTATCTAAAGGCGGCTAAAAGGGGACCTAGTTTAGGCTTAAAAGGTTTTATAAATGCTATCCCCGAACCTCACTGGATCTATCTGTTCTATCGCTACTATTCTTGTCTAAAGGCTGTGGAAATAGAACGTTGTTCACCAAGGTAAATACACTTTTAGTCGATAGTTGCAAGCCTCGCTTAAATAGCTTCTGTCATTGATTAGTATTTTTATCTGTCAGAAATGGTAGCTATGGTATAAAATAGTTAAACCATGGCAACTCTCAGAATTATCAATGGATAACTCCTCAAACCAATGGTTTAGCTATTACATATTCTCCCGTATTTTATGCTATTTATTGAGTTCTCCAAGCAGTGCGTACATAGCGAGTAAAATAAATTGAAAAATGTACTCTGACTGTTTGAGAAAAAGTCTAAATCACTTTCACATGATATTTTCATTTGCCATCGGCTCCCATTTTATACTCTGACTCATGCTATGTACAATACTTGAGTCAGAGTACATTAATAAGAGAACTACTTCACGAGCACTTTAAATATTTTCAAAATATTTTTATTAATCATTTCTAATACGATTTCAATAGATTTTACTCGCTACACATGTGCTACATGGAGCATTCAATAATCAAATGATCTGCTTGCCACATTGCGTGAAGACATGGTTAATTAACATGTTAGAATTCCTTTAGAACTATTCAATATTAAAGGTAATTAGAGAATGCACGTAATATCATTGTCAATTCTCAGTTGCTTCATTTGCTCTTGTCTATTTTGAATTAAAAAAGATCAGGTTTTGCATTTAGAATATACTGCATTTCAAACTTGTCTCACAATTATATTCATTCAGTGCAGCAATTATGTACATAAAGGGTGCGTGGTTAACCACATGGCTCAGCTACCTCAATAGTTGGATTGTGCAGAAAACAACAAAAAAAGAACAAGCATCACAGGCATAACTAGCATGAGGACTGTATAGCCACAGGAACCAATGCACTCAATAACTTGTAAACACTCACGGAAATATTGGGGTTGTTACAAAGAGTAATTATAGTGGAAATAAAATTTGTAGATGTTTTACTATATTTTTTAACTATCTAGTGAACTGTTGACGTGTTAGAGATTTAATTATAGGTAATCTAAGCAATTTAGATCTTAAACGACTGTTGTTATTGTTGATGTTTGCCATCTTCATTTTCTGCTTCCTTTAGAAGTTACCACTTATGTACAGAGAACTAATATCTCGTCTTATCTTTTTGTTTGAATACTAGAAAGATAAACCTGGAATAAATGTATGCATTCATATAAATATGATTTTTAGGGTGTATTTATATTAGTCAAAAATCATGTTTTTAATTTAAAATTCATCAGACTTAAAGCAATGCTTAAATTATATGAAACATATCATTATAAGTAATGATATGCTCGCTCAATATTTGCTACTTGTTGTCCTAAATAGTTATCTTTTAGTTTGATTTACCATCTAGAATTGTCAGCTTGTTAATTTAGCTAATGATGCAGGACGATTAGTTATCTTGATCAAGTTATCAGATTTCATATATGTGCTATGAAAACTGAAAAAAGGTATCTATGAATTAGAAATGCCACCTATTGAATTAAGAAATTCTGTACTTGCACCAGTTACCATTACTGGACTACATGTGTGTATGGGTGTGTGTTTGCGCATGTGTGCATGCATGCTGCGTGCGTGTGTGCATGCATGCGTGCGTGTAAATATAGCCAAAGAATCAATTATTCTTTCAAAGTATTATCTATTCCCCTCTTTCCCCTCTCTCTTTTCCTTCCTTCTATTCTCCTTCCTTCTATTCTCGATACTTCATTCCCACTCACCTCCAATCCCCCACCTCCTCCCCCATATTATTATTATTATTGTTATTAGTTATAGTTATAAACCAAAATTGAGGTTTGTATGCGATTTATAAACTCCGAGACACGAGGGCGCAGCCTGAGTGGCGAGGATTTATAAATTGCAATACAAACCTAATGATTTTGGTTTATAACTATTTTATAGCCCAAACTAAACAACGAGCAAAGTATAGCGTTAGCTATCTTAGTAATTGTATTAAAGTACCCAAACTCTTCATTACTCCATTTTGCTCTGATCTGCCTTCCATCATAATTATGGTTGCTAAGCACTATATCAGACTTTTCCCCGCTAATACATTTTCTTACGAGCATACCAGACTGTATCCGATTTATAGTTCTTAACAACAAGCGCGGTCGCTCGGGTAACGGGCTATAATAATAATTATTATTATTATTATTATTATTATTATTAATATTATTATGTGTATATCAACTTTGTGTGAGTCCAGGTGATTGTGCATGGCTATTGTCAAGCCATTGGACAATATGACCCTGGAACATTCTCACCTCTCATCAGTGGCGTAGCTGGAGAGAAACTGCTGGAGGGTCCTAGTTTTGTGACCTATAAATGTATGAACCAAGTTTAAATTGAATTTATGACTAATTGATGGGAGGGCCAAGGCCCTCCAGGCCCCCCTCAGCTACGCCACTGCCCCTCATAGGTTAATAATGAAGAGTTAACAAAAAAGTGTGTGTGTGTGTGTGTGTGTGTGTGTGTGTGTGTGTGTGTGTGTGTGAGGTGCTATGTTTCCTCTTTGGACCATGACCTTGTTGCAATGGAGGGGCTTAAGCGCACCAATGAACCCACAATTGTTAAGTTTTGGGGGTAGTTGCTGACTAAGTATGGTCCAAGTAGACTAAAGTAAATAGATTCCGGGCATTGCCTGATGGTGCCACTAAACAAGAACTCCATGTAATCGCAAGTACGTCCTGTTTAAAGCTTATTAATGAGATGCTGGTGCCAGTAATGCTTAGGGTATGTCATTCTTGCTCCCCCCCCCCCCCCCCCCCCCCCCCCCCCCCCCCCCCCCCCCCCC
>WLWD01002434.1_pt1 | contig 101707 bp, 54 predicted proteins | sample 6712731 | NCBI WGS metagenome assembly WLWD01 (sample SAMN12718690, study PRJNA576275) | sponge metagenome | isolation source: marine sponge | host: Mycale hentscheli | place: New Zealand: South Island, Marlborough, Capsize Point | collected 2014-11-01 | reverse complement strand
AAATAAATTTCATATCTATAGATGGCCAACTACTTTAAGCTGAATCTTTGCAATAAATACTTGTATTTCTTGCTCATTTATAGCACCAAATTCTATTATTAAAAATAAAAAAAACTGAAGTCACTCAGTAATATAAAGATGTAGCTAAATGCCATAGATTATCAGTAGCTATACCATTAGAAAATTACCACATACCCACAATAAGAGTTCCAGTTTTACTATTGGCCAAACCTGGAAGGGTGGTACATCTATATGTAGTTGAATTCATCCATAGTTGCACCATATTCACAGTTAGAGTATTGGTAATAAAATTCAAGAAATGAGGAGGATCAATCTCTTCCCTGGAGTAACTAGTTCCATTAATGTACCATATTATTGGTAACCTATCAGTTCTGCAAAGAAACTTTGCCTCTCCTCCTTCACATACCACAGCATCCTGAGGTTCATCTTGAAAATAATTCAAACCTGCCAAAACGTTTCTAAATAATGCTAATCAATACTAGCCACACTGTAATGTTGCTATACCCAATGATTTGGTCCAAGATAAGGTGCTTGCTACAATTAGAAATGCAGTACTTCTGTGAAACATGTTTAATTTTGCTTACGGAACTGCAGCCTAGATGTATTTATTTACTTACGATTTTAAACTAGCACGTGAGCACGGTCGGGGTGCTTCCTTGACTCAAACTTCGATATTTCACGATCTAATCCTCTTAATAAAAAAAATATATACGCAAAGATCAGATTTCAGTATTAGCTCTACAGCTACTTATTTTTACTATCTTGTAGTATAATGCCTGAGCTCAGCAATATCAAACTTGAATTTGAGGGATTGATAGTAGGTGCAATTGGCTTTACATTTTCAACGAACTTTGAATAGTTAGAAATTAATCTACACAAAAGAGAAGAGAAGTTGTAGAAATGTCTTGTGCGAGTAAATGTCTTAATTCTTTTAATGTACCACTAGCGTTACGAAAGGACTTTGCTTATGCGGGGGCGCAATGGATACGGATACTACCGTCTAATCGATAACTGACTCATAAGTTTAGGCCTAAGTGGAAAGACAATATTTATTGAACATGCAACATGCTCTTCAAGTTCGTTGTTAATTTGAACCATTATTAATTTTTTATACATTCTGATTGAAGTTATGTTTTGTCAATAATTTTGGTACAACCAGATAGCTGAAACTTTTTCTGTTTTCTACGCTTGCTCTGCATTATTACTTTTAAAAGAACGTCTTTGAAATATTCCATTAGTTGCTTTGATTTAAGTACAAGTGCATCTACTTTCCCGCACGTTGTTGAAAGGAGCCTAAGTCAACTTGAATGCCGTGCTCTTTGATAGTCTATGGTAGCCAGCCATACTAGCTAAGTACAACCAGTCGCACTACTTGTCAGAGCTCGTTCGGTTAACTTACAATGCCACGTTAAAGAACGATCACTTACTCCGCCCGGCAAGCGCAGGAATGAGTCACTCGTAAGTTTTCACCCACGGAGAACACCCATTACAAAACCCAACGCGAACTGCATGATTTACAGCGCCGGGCAGATTTAGCCTCGCGTAGCCAGACTCTTTGTAACCCTTTACCATCCCCGTATAGAGGATAAAAGGTGGTAAGATGTCTGACTACGCGAAACTAGGACAGACTTATATCGCGCGCGGAAAGATTACAGGTTTTCTAAACTTTCCAGTGTTAGCAATGATTTACTCGCTGAGTCTATGTTCATGGATTGTCTGTCGCTCAACAAAATGTGTAAGAGGTTCAATGTGATATTAATTAGTTGAATAGAATAATAGACATGAATATTTTCGTTGTGTGTTCAAGTATTAATACAATAATATAATAGCTACGAGGTTAAGCGCAGATATATTCCTGAACTGCTAATCTTAATTTCTTGAATACAATGAAATATAAAGCTTTTCAATGGAATTTAAAGCTTTTTTGGATCAAGTAACAATTTTCACATTTTTCAAATACAATTTTGTTCCAAATGTTTTTCTTATTGTGGCAAATGAATGTCATTATACTAGCCTACACTGCACAATCGCTGTCTACACATAACTGCCAAGACACATTATATTAACACTTAATTGGTGTTAACTGTAGATATCGCAAATCTACTTAGCTGGTTGGAATTATATAATGAAAAAATGAATTAAAATGTGCTAATTAATAGTCACAATTAACACCTGTTAACAACTAGATCAGCAATCGAGAGCATGCCAAGTATGATTATGTCCCAGAAACTAAACTTATAAACTATTGTCACAATCACTTTTATTTATTTCTTACTCAGAAACCATGCAGATATGTTCTATTTGCAGCACTCACAGTATTTTGCATGGAACATTGTAAGTTATGAAAATAGAGTAATTATTACTTTATGTATTTGATTTAAACTGTGAGCATATCGTATTATAATAAAAAAAACAATGGGTACTTGATACGATTATCTAACTTAGTTGTGGACTTGTCATATCAAAATATTAAATGTCTGAATTTTAAAACTAATAGATATTGAAATTTAGGTATTTGTTTAGCATAGGTAGCTAGATAATATAATTGCCAGGTAAGAATACAAAACAGCAATTTATCATTTTTGATGCAATAATTATTTATGTTGAAATATTTAGGTGTATGTAATGCTTCTGCTCTCATGTACAACAACAATTCAAATGTTTCTTCTGTTAGTGATCACTTATTGAGAAGAAAGACATCCTTGGTTCCTAATACACAAGATTTTGATTCTAATCATTCCATATACAAATTATTGAGTATGAATTTAACAGTAACTAATAACATCGATCCATCAACGGATGGTCATTCCCTTAGTGATGGAGAGACAATCTTAAAAACTGGACTTATTATAATTGGTATATTTTCAGGAATATTATTAAGTTGTTTCATTTTCATTTTCTTGCGGTAAGTTTCAAAGGATTAAATATCCATAATACCAATGTAGATGTTGATTTTAATGTAACAAATCATACATTTATTTCAATATCCAGACATGATACAATACAATCAAATAATCAAAGGCTCCTCAAATAATTTGTGACGTATTAAAAATATCATTTTTAGTGAGCTAAAGATAATATTAATCTGAATTCTATTTTGAAGGCCTGACAGATCAGTTTGTCAATCAAACCTTAGAACACCCCCTCGTGGTGGGACTGGGTAACGCTAAGACCTGACGAATCGACATGGTTCCCCTCATACCCCTTGTGGTGACCATGCGTCGGCCATATGCCCCATGGCGGTCGGCGTAAAACTGAGGGGGCTCTGCAGATGGCTAACCACCAGCTGCAGGGTTCATGCACGGTTACACTTTTTGTAGTGAAGCATGAATACAGCAAAACAATGGTTATTTATTTATTGTGTATTTAGGAGAGAAATTTGGCATTATTCAAAATATTTTATTCAGCTACTATTTGGAAGATTAACCACTAAGTAAGTAACTATCTATCTAAAATAATTGGTTGAATTAAGTGCATACAAATATAAATATAATCTGTTATGCCAGAAATCTATTTCGTTTGTGCTACATAAATGACAGCATCAAATATTGATGGTTTTAGTGTTAATCATCTTCAATTTCATTGTATAGCATTCATGATATCAGGCTAGAAACAGACATATCGGCCAATACTGAGTACGGAAACAACTTTGGTAAGCTATTATAGTTATAAACACTTATATAGAATATATTAGCAATTAATTATGTCTAAATCAATTTTTTCGTAGGTGGGGGATAAAGAAAAATAGAGAGATATTTTCCATCATAATAAGCTACATTGATTCATTATATTTTTAGCTTAGCTAGTAGCATTAAAATTTATATAATATTCACAAAACGTTTCGGCTCATAAGCCTTCTTCAGTTGTGAGGTGACTATATTTTTAAATTACCTTGTGACAAAACATTTATATGAGTGTGAGGAAACCACAATGATACAATGTTCTATTTTTTTAATGGACTGCAAATTGCCCAAAAACTAAGGGAAAAATACAGTCCCATTATTTGGAATATATTTAAAGTTACTTGATGCAAGTTAGTTATAGTATTCCAACTTGCATATTCATACAAAGATGAAAGTACTACAAGTGTGATTTACTTGCTGCATTATAGTTGTCTCACAATAAAAATATAAACAGCTACAACCAATGAAGTATAATAATGTTTGTAAGGGTCATCTCAACATTAGTGAATAGAATGCCAGATATCATGAATTGCAGGTCAGTCTTAAAGAGGGCAGGACCCTGAATGAAAAATACAGTTTTGTAAGTTAGGTTTAGCTTTCTAATTCATCGCACCTCATTACCTCCACTTAAAAAATATCCATCATATTTAGTGCAGCACACAAATCAGAAGTTGTTAATTCAAGCCATTGTGCAAACAATTCAGATGGCAAACACAACCAAGTTTGTTTGTTTGTTTTACTTCATGTGCTTTACCATACTTCTAAAATCTACAAAGTGAAGTCAAAAGCATCACTAATTGTGACTCTCAGTTTTGGATATTGTAACACATGAATATTAGTTATTGGTTTTGCATACATCATATTATATATTTGCTGTCAGACACACTAACAAACATATACTTACTCAACTAACGAACCTAGGTTGTACAACTAATTAGCATTTGACTGAGTTTTAATGTTCAGCTACAAAGACTGTAGCTATTTGATCACGCTTACACTATACTTTGCATTGACTTATTACACAACCAAAATAAATCTACCCTTAACAATTCAGGAGAGGTATATAGTTGAACAAAGGTGTGAGAGAAGCCTCCCTCACATCCAGTAATAGTGGGGATTGACTTCATAGTCATCAGGAATACTGTACCTTAAAAACTTAGTTAATGTATGGCTGTCTTGTTTTCATAGCAATCATTGCTGTGCAGTGCTGTGCTGTGTCATTCCTTAATATTCTATTATCTTAATGTATTCTTAATATCACGCCAGCTGTGCATCATCACTCTGAACCCATTATCTCACCTATTGAGAACATTATGACTTTTCATGCTCTCATTAATGTAACATCACCCCAGCTGTCACTATCACATCATTTATGCCTAGTCATGCTCTCATTCATTGAGCTATATATCGGAACCAGAAATTGAATGTCAGTTCAGTTGATGTTCACCAGTCAGTGCAATTACAGTTAAACTCTAACTATTGCCAATATTCTCTCTGCGACTGCGCCAAGTCTCTAGAGACGGCTATCGTAAGGGATATACATTATATTTAGAGAGAATCACTGACCAAAAAACACAAAAAAGTTAAAACACCAAACGTTTCAGCTACGGACTGTAGCCTTCATCAGTGCCAACAGTCCGTAGTTGAAACGTTTGGTGTTTTAACTTTTTTGTGTTTTTTGGTCAGTGATTCTCTATAATATATGTCTACAATACCTGATCACATAGGATTTTACAGATCTATCATAAGGGAGGCTGGGAGATATCAATTCTGGTGGCACTGATTACTACGTATTGTTGGCACTGAAGTGTTTGTGAGGATGTTAATCTCCGATCCTCAAGAAATACATAGGACTCGCATCACAAAAGGTCTATTGCAATACTTTTACTAGCTGAAATGTTGTGACACATCATCAAAATCTTCTCTGATGATCATTAACAAAAATAGGTACAGAGATAACAACAATTAGTGGGTTTAATCACAACAAAGCTGTCCCTGAAAGAGTCATTGATATTTTTAAGTGTAAGCATTAAGCTCACAAGAGTATGTATAGAATAAAAATAAAAATTACGTAACTAGCTACATTTATAACTAACTACAGAGATAAATAGAAATAATCATTTTATAGGTTCTTACACACTAGCAAATCAATGGTAATACCTAGCAGCTGTTACTGACCATAGTAACTCACAAGCTATAATAAGCTAATAATAATAATATGTTTTCCTGTTTACATCATGTGAGTATGACTACAAAAGTCTTAAAAGACACAACAACAGTGTCAAGATTAAGAACAAATTGCTAATCAGTATGGCTAAGAATATCCATTTTTTACAAAATCAGACTGTAAAAGTATTTGTATGAACTCAAGTATATTATATTTTAGTAATTCATTACTTTTTTCTTAATTATAATCATAAATTAAAGCTTAGTGTACAGTTGTGAGGCCAGTTACATATAGCACTTCTTATGCAATATAATTTACTTGAGGCAATAACATCCAACAAGTATTGAAGCATCAAAGGTGCGATCCCTTAGTGCTACTATACACAAGCTATCTATTACAATATCACCATCAACTAGATGGCCTGCTTAGCTTATTCTCTTATCACGACTTGTTTCCAGCTACTGTTTTCAATGCTGGAGCTATATTGATACTTGATTAGAGAATAGTCAATACATTATTCTTTTTGTCGGAGATGATATTGTAATAGATAGCTTGTGTATAGTAGCGCTAAGGGATCGCACCTTTGGTGCTTCATTACATTTATTGTTGGATGTTAATTGCCTCAAGTAAATTATATTGCATAAGAAGTGCTATATGTAACTGGCCTCACAACTGTACACTAAGCTTTAAATTATGATTATTTTTAAGAAAAAATTAATGAATTACTAAAATATAATATACATGAGTTCATACACAAATATTTATCTAACCATCTGACGGGATAAATGTAAAAGGTTGTATATACTGAACTGTTACTGTATTTCAAACACCAGATGAAGCTAAGATGCACATTTAGTAAACATTGCAAATGACCTTACAACTCAATGTTTATAATAACTTGATACATGATTTTTATTTCAATATGTAGTTAATTACTACTATGAATGATACACAAATCGGTACTCATTAAAAAAAAGGGTATTTCGCAATTTTCTTGCAAATTCTAACTATAAAGGTCAGCCGTCTTCTTTATTTTATCTTTGAATTGGCTATGCCACTGAATTATTTACTATAGTGCTAGTATTCATGAATATATTTCATTTTATAATTTAACGAAATTATACATCAATAGTATATTGTGTAAAAAAAATAGCTTCAATATATAGTATGCAATATCATGAACATGGAAAAATATAAATGCTTTATAATGATGTGATCACATGATGTGTTATACTTTTGAAAAAATTTCATAGGCTACATTTTTGGAGGCATGAATATCACACTGTTTGTCTTCCAGTTCTTCATACAATGGCTCATCATTGGTTACAGGGTTAGACTGCCCTAGTAAGTGATTGTCAAGAGGTGCTGATTTGTTGTGCCGCATGCAATATATCACTGATGTTATCACTATACTAAATGCTATTAATGATACTACAAGTAAAGTGCATAGTACAACAATGAATACATATGTTGGTATGCCAGCTGAGCGTAGTTGCATTATTTCCTCGGTGGTATTTACCTACATCATTAACATTACTTTAATTATACCTTAGCTTGTGATGTAATGCCATTATAATAGTATAACTCACAGTACTAAATCCCAATAACGTAGTGAAATCTAGCAAATGTGCATACATCATTTAACGTTGGCGAACTATAATAAATGATCTGGAATAAATTACCTCTAAGTATTGGTTGAGTACTAAATTCCAATGAAGTAGTAGTAGTAGTAGAATCTAATGAATATATATTATATAATAATATATAATACATGTGTATATATTATATACATAGCTATAGATAAACACCATATTGAATGACACAATACAATGAATTTTCTTGAATAAGTTATAATCTAGTGAATTTATATCTATATATATATCATATACACCATATTAAGTGTCACAATAAAATGAATAAGTTACCTCTAAGTGTTGTCTGAGGCACTCTGCACATAACTTGATCACTCCAGCTTCCATTGTTATCACATGTTATTGTCATGACTTCATCGTAGTAATTACACATCACTGTAGCTGATAGAACATTATCTGTTCTCATGTCATACTGAACTACTCTATGGTGAGATGTTGTGTTTGGTAACAGAGAACACCGTCCTAAGTGGCAAGTATAGATGCATCATATTAAGCTAACTAGTGCTCTCATACAATATGTAAAATTATGTAACCGTTTTATATAAATTTATCTTACCATAAGCAAATGTAGAAGTGATAGTTCCTGGGCAAGCCGTTATGTAAATTGATATGTCATATAGTGTATTATTGATCAGTTGAAAGTAATCATCTGAAATGTTTTGCATAGCCATCCAAGATGGTACAGTTGGTTGTGGATTTATGGCAGTTTTTATTTTGGTAACATTGAACATAAATTGTTGACTCCATGACAGGAGATAAACATCTGCAAATGTCAAGTTCTGGTTGTAGTATGGAACTAATGTAATCTTCATTAAAGATAAACTACTGCCTGTGGGAATAAAGTGTTTCACTTGTATATTACAAATATTGAGATCATTTGTTTAACCCAAAATGGAAATATATCAACATGATAATTTGCATGTACAAAAAAATGTAAAAAGGATCACATAAATCAAATGCTTACTGATGTTTCTTGACAAGTAATCCAGAGCTACTGTTTCAGTGCCACATGTAATTGTTGTTCCAACCAAGTCCACCAAACTAGGTATTGATATAGTCACACGAATGAACGAGGTCCTCAATGATGTCACATTGTAGACAACTGGAGTAGACCCAAACATGGAAGGTTTTATAGATCCTTCTGGAGTAAATTGATTGTTAAACAGTGGATTTTGTTCTTCTCCTGTATTGACATGGACTTCCAGCCTCAAATAACCACTGTTATTGTTGGTACAAGAATATACAGCTGGATCATTGTAGCATAGAGCTTCTTGCTCTATAAGTAGTTGACCTTTATATGGGCACAATGTGAATTTATCGATATAGTCACACAAATTAACTTACATAGAGAAATATGGAAGAAAGCTGAAAACAATATCGCCACTCTGCACCAGGTTGGCAACATCCTCTATTCTGCTATGAATGGTTCATATCATTTCATTTATTGTTCCTGATAATACATTCAAAAACAATCTTGAACCACTTCCTTTATGAAACTGATTTTGACTTTTTTAATAGGAGAATAATTATATATGTATATACATAATATAAATAAATATATATATAATGTATATGTATAATAATTAAACGAGTGGATAAACAATATCTGTAATTTAGGATAACTGTTTTAATAAACTTTGACACCAAACTGTTGTCTATATCTATTAGGAAGGCCAAATTTTTATTATCAGGTTAGTATTTACTTCATATTATGTATGTGATTCATAAATAGCTGCAAGTAATACCACATTATTTATGTTAAGTAGGCCCTGCCGGATTATACTAGCATTTTTATGGAATAATAGACATGAAATTGCAGGAACAATTCTATAATAATTTAAGCATTTAAAATAATAACAAAGGGAAAATGAGAATAATCAGTCCATATTATTATACAAGAAAAGCAATGGGGGGTTTTTTCTTTTTTTCTTTTACAACAAGAGGACATCGACATTTTGCAGTGTTTTTAAACGGTATACATGTATCTTATTTTAAAAGCAGCTAGGTTGGTGTTGGATACTCAATTATTGTACTTCCAAAATGGAAAAAATTGTTGCTGCATACTTTAAATAACTGGGTTAGACCACTTCACCCAGGCGGTACCACCTCTACACTCGGCCCAATTAGCAGGGAAGCTCCACAACTTGCTCAATGTCAGTCGACTAGACACTTTCTCGCTCTGAGATTGGTAACTGTCTGGCTACGCGAGACTACAGATGCGGGCGTCGCTAACTCCAAACAGTTAGTTCTCCAAATTGTCTTGCGAGCCAGACCCTTTCCCCAACCGCGCTACCTCTATTCTCTAAACAGTATTCATAATCATGATTTTTGTTTTTATTAGTGAAGCCACGCCCCCTTGTCGACTCATTGCTAGCGTATTGCGCAAGTTCTGATTAGTTGCTGAGTAGCCTTGTACGTTAGTGAGTGATGTGTGTAGGGCTTCTCTAAGGTGCCGTTCACGGAAGTAATGGTATGTTGCTTATTTGTGGCGTGGTGGGGCTAATGAGCTAGGCTAATTCAATAAATTTAATTATTACGATAGTAAAATTCAGTAAAAAAAACAATACTAGCTATAGCTAACTAAATATGTTATGTTTTAAGCTAACCTTTAAATGCATTAGTTTCAATTATTTATGAATAAAACCATTCTATACACAGGCACAAAAGTTTATTAAAGGCTTCTAGACATTAAATTAAGTCTCAATTTAAGCAGGCAAAAAAGTTACCATTATTTTAACAATTACATCAATTTTTTGTATGGAATCAAGAATCTTTTCAATTATTTTATCCACGGCTGATTGTGAATTAGTTTCTACTAAATTATCAAGGTTACTGGCACAATATAACAGTGCATATTAAATACCACTGCTACTTTTAAGAACAATTAGTACCTATTTGTAAGAATAGTCTTTGGCACAAAGCGTGGCCCTACATAATTACAGTAGATTATCATTCAACTATGCCAGTACCTCACTGAAAGGAATCTGTACCTAGCTGTTATGAAACTATTACATAGCATCTTGTCTGTTTGTTAATTAGAGCTAATGATTATTGTAGGCCAATTGATATCATCCCCAATACTGTTGAAAATCTTTGGTAAATATTATTAATAATAGCCTTATCCATAAAGTACCAAAGCATTCAACCTTTATCCAACATGAATAGATCTCATAAGAAATGTAAGGAAATACATTGTACCAGCAATGTCATAAAAGATTATCATGAATACCATTTATTTAATAGGGGAATTTTTTTAGCTGATTCCACTAAGCCCACCACCTCCCACATCTTGCATACCAGCCTGCTTAATGAAAATTATTACATGAGCACACACACAAAGCTTTGCTTAGCTGTCACTTTCATTAATTCCCTTTTAGTTGTGTCATCAATTACAAAATTACAGTACGCAGAAATTTTTTATACATGCATAGCATGATGTTAAAAATGCTTAAGATATGATATTGTAATAGTACACTGTATGATCGGCTGGGCAAAATTAGTACATCCTTAGTACATACATTGTTAAAAAGTATTCTAAATAATCAATTATTAAACAGAAAATGGAGCTTTTAGCTCTTCTAAATTCTTGAGTTATTGTATAATATTATAATGATACCTACCAAAAAAGTATGACTCTAAAGTAAAATTAAGGAATGAATGAATCAACTGTCAAACTCTAAGTGTATTATCCTCTTCTTACGTGTATGAATCTTTAACTTAACTTAATTTAGGAAACTAACTTGCTGAAATCTTGAGACTTTATAGAGATGTATTTTTGGTATTATGTAAAATACTGAATGTAAAATAATATTCGAAATTTCTCAAATTTAAATTCAATTACCAGCATATGTTTAATAATCATTTTTTGTCATTATTCAGAATAAACTGATTATACTTCTAATCTGGTGCTTCACAGTGAGTGCAGTAATCTCCAATGAAGATCCTATTGTGAAATTCTTAGGAGGTGTTCATCGACTTAACAATAACTCATACACTGACTATTACTTCAGCTGCAGTGGTAATGGAGTGAACATTCAATGGCAAATAAATGACGTCAGTGTGAATTTGACTGCAAGAGAAGTTTACCAAGATGCAAGTGTGTATACTGGAGCTGAATTTCAATGCCTGGCTTTTCTTCTGTCCAGTACGTCTTCTAACGAGAACTTCCAATTTTATTCTATATTACTTGTTTCTGCTGCATCAGATGGTACTAATTTTGAAGTGAATTGCAGCACGAACAGTCACACATCAAACAGTACAAAAATCACAAGTAATGATTCAGATAACCCATTAGTAAGCAGTATGGATGAACAAGTACTACTCCAGTGTCTATTTAAACAGAACATTCTAAGGAATACACCTACATATTTTTACATATGTGGTGTGAATAATGATGACTTCATAGCCTGGCAAACTACAGGAACACCAGAAAGTTATGATATCCAGGACAGGATTGGAAAAAGAGGAAGAGTTACAGATAAAAATAATACAGGGATAGAAGTTGCATATCTGATAGGATTTAATAAACCATACCGATTAGTGAGCATTTTTCTTGTGACCGGATCTAATATCAATGTCACATGCGGTTCAAATGTTGGAGGAACAGATATATTATGCAAGGAAAGTGAGGCGATCACTACTACAGAATCACCAAGAGTCACTGAAATGACCACCACCACATCACAGGATACTACTTCAGCAACTCCTCAGAGTGAATTTTCCAGTACTACTACAGGTACGCTTTGTGTACAAATCATTGTATACACATTAAGTGACAATTATAGATGATTGAGTTCTAAATAATTTACCCTAATAAAAGAAAACTTTTGGCGTGGTACTAGTTAAAACCATTAGTCTTGACAGTATCAAATTGTGGCTTAACTTGATCCTTCTTAAATTGGTGTTGAACACTAAAGCTGCCAAAAGTGTCACTTTGAATTTATGTTGTACTAAACAGGGCTGTAACTAGAAATTAAGAAGAGAGGAGGCAAACACTTATTTGGTTGTTAACCATGCCCAGGTTTATAGCCATACCCATTTTACTGAAGTATAATTTTGTAAAGGTATTACTACATTTATACAACTAAACAGCATAAATGAAATCATCAGTAGCTAATTATGGAATTCAAATGTATAGGAATGCATCTGTAATTACATATATTGTGCTAAATTGAATCGCTCCCAAATCTTCATCAAGATTATTCATCAATGCCCATGTAAATTACTGTTAAGTGATTTCTGTCAAACTGGGTTGAACTTTTTTGAGGATGCAATGGCCTCCTATGCGTCTATGCTAGTTACAGCCCTGCCAAATATGTTGCTTAGAATTTCAAACACTTCCTAATAATATGGTGCATAATCTATAGTATTGTTAATATTGCTATTCTTCCCGTAAACTTGCTACACCCTCTATTATACACACTGTCAAGGAGTCGGAAATAGCTAGGAGTTTAATCTAGGCTTCTTCCCTCTTGTCTGTTCTTCTGTGGGATAGAACAGCCCCTATCAAACTTGTTAAGCCAGTCCCAGGAAAATACACTGCACCAGAGTTGTACCAAACCTAAAAAATTGTTTTTAATTTTAGTGTGTAGAATATTATTGGTTTAATAGATCATGTACTGCAGGTGCTCTGAGCCATAATACTAGCTACCAAAGTAACCAACAATCATTTGACTGGCCAATTTTATATAATTAAAATTTGTGGGTGTACACATGCCATTTTGTATTTTGACCCTCACATTATTGTGTTTGCTTCGTGGTCTACCCCTCCCATGTCTCCACTAAGCAGAATCTGTTGGTTTAGCAATTCATTCAAGGAAACTTATTTGTTTACCCCTTTTGTATCAGGTTGTTTCTAAATGCCACAAGATGCACTTAGACCATAAAAACTTACCGCTAAACTCTACACTGCAGTAATTCTTTAGAACTTTTGTCTTTTCAAGTTGCAAAATGTTATGACAAATGGTTACTATGGTACTGAGACCATATACCAGATGGAATTTCAAAAAACTCGGCCGTTTATAGTAGCTGTGAGCACTTGTTGTCAAAGCTACTGGTAACTCAGATTGTCAGAATACGATACTAGAGGCCACAGATAATAACAGCACTCGGGAAATTGAGGTAAGAAAGTAGTTCAGCATTTGTTAGATAAAGTATGGTCATAATGACTACACACTCATACTTTAGAAATGGGCTGATAATTTTTTTTGAAGTGTTTTATTTGTGCACAGGCTCGCTCGCCATTTGTGCTCAAGCACATCACTAGTTATTTATAAACCTATCTTTCACTCCCATCATATACAAATAAATTATTTTAATATGTAATACTCAAATCTAAATTAATTCATTTCACAATTGTAGCAATATAAGTAAAAACATAAGCATAAATATTTCATAATAATAATACGCGCATTTAAAAACACATCAATGGTAAAATTACTAAAAAATTTTTTTACTGGCTCTTAGAGAACTGACCAGCACTATCATTAGTTCCTGCTGTTTATAAAGATTTAATTATTACTATAATGTATAATTGATCTAAGGGAAAATTGACCTAACAGTTTGTGGAATGAATGTAAATCTAATATTGATGGCATGATTTTTTTGCCTTAATATGAACAATTTGATTAATTTTATTAGATATTTCCACAAGTGATCCAACAGCTCTAACTATATCGATGCCAACTCTGATTACAATAATTATTGTCATTGCTGCAGTCTTAGTAATAATTTCAATATTACTATGTATGGTATCACCGGCTGTTATCATTGTAGTATTGTACTACATTCATAGGTAAGTGCATTTATAATTACTCTATTATTATTTTATTGTGAGTGTTATGCATGGATTAATTGGAAATTTGGTCAATAAATGGATCAGAAACAATTAAATAATACATGACCAATGCAAAAAATTGTCAATGTTCCTGACACTCTCTCTTCATCAACTTCAAACTTTTTTCTTCAATTCCCATGGAGGGCGGCCCCACACTTTGCATGGCTCCTAGGTCCCAATTTTTTGGTTGGCTATGAAATTCAAATACTCAGAATGAAGTCTAAGAAGAGTTTAAAAGCAATATTAAAAAATAGAGATAAAATTTTCCAAGGACATCATTAGCGATCAAATTGAATTGTTAAAGACACTCTAAGTATTAAACTGTATTACAGGAGAATTGTCTACTTCTTACAGATTTTTCTTCAAGTGTTAACGTTTACTAAATTCCACCGATAGAAATTGAAAAAGCTTATTGATTGCAGCTAGCTGACATTGAGTAGCTAGTCTACCCCCTTGATACGGCTCTCTGAAAGGGTTGAACGATGGAGGTTGTATGGCTCCTCCAGGGCAGGAGCTAAGATTTGTTAGGGGTGGGCTCTTTTCAAGGGGTGAAATAGATATATCTAGCTATCAAACATGTTGGCTATATTGTATTTCTAATAAGACTATATTCTAATTTTCATTTGCTCAATAATTAACATTGTGTCCAGAACTGAAATGAATGAACTACTAAAATCAGAAAGGAAAAAATTAAAACTAAGAGAACCAACTTACTAAAGTATTTAGTATTTATAATTCTCCCACACTGAACTACTGCTCTGAGGGTAGTCCAGAGTTTGTTAGCTAGATTAGACTAGAGCAGATACTACGACTTTTCTTTTATTTTCTAATGTAATAATAATAAATGATGCAATGCTATCAGGTGATATGCCAAGGAAGTGAATGTTAATTGGAATGGACAGGAAATGAATTTAAATTTACAAAGTAATGTTACTTAGATCTAGTCTAGGCCCTGAACACCCCTCCCTCCCCCAACTTTAACTCGGGGAGGAGGCTTTATTGGCTAGCAGTGCCACTAGTTTCTTGGATAAACTCAACTCTACTTAAAAACTTAATCTGATTATGACCCTTCGCATAACAAATTAATATTTTATGGTAAATTTCTTTTCTGATGTGTTACAAGTCAACTTTGAAAAATGCGAAGTAAGCTTTTTAAGGAGAAAATGATGACTCGTACTTCCTTGGTCCCAATGTGTGAAATGAATTATCTGAGCAATAACTATTCATAATTGACAATAAAATTTGGATTAAGATTTGCAAGATTAGTGTGTATTATTGGCAAGCGAGCGAGACACTATAACAGGGATTACATAATCGAGATTCTGTGGTGTTTATTTATTTATTTATGTTTTTTAATTTGTTATGGTATATGCTACCTCATTTTTTGCCCATGCCACGAATTACACAAGTTGGTTAAGAGTCTTGATAAAATATTAAAGTATGTAGTGAACTTATTGTGACCATGATTTGCTGGCCTTGATAATCAGTCTAGCTACATGTTGAGTGGGAGCAGACCTAAGCACCTGAACTTTTGTAAAGGCATAGTGAACCTAATAGCACTATTGTCTCTTATTCATAAGTAATTGAATTGGCAGGTGAACATTTCAATATCAACAACCATACAATTGATTTTAGGAGTTTCTCATACTTAGTTTTAAAGTTAGGCTAACTCACTTGCTATTTATGCTGAAGCATATAGTACAATTTTACTCTTGTATTAATTATTGGGTTAAATTTAGTCATTGTATCTTTTTTATTCTAGCAAAAATCAATTAGGTCTGATTAAGACTCAGATTAAGAGTAATCTGACACCCCCATAAGTATAAAAGAAATTGTGCCTAAGTAAGGTGATTGCCACCATAATATTTGCATTAAGATGAAATAAAATTTAAAATTAACTATACAATCACTTAATTGGTATGTGTTTGGTGCTGTTAAGTTCTTTGTCAATCTGGCAGTTGTGTGGACTGCTATTGACATTGTTACCATTAAAATACAGCACCAAGTTTCATAATTTATATTTATATATTTAGCTATCTACTATCAAATTGATGCCACAATTATTTCAATATCCTAATTATAGCTTCAGAGATATTTAATAAATTAATATTTTCTAACTAATAAACATACCTAGCCCTCTAAATCAATTTATTGTTTACAGTCTCCTCCAAGTATCTTGTCTTGTATTATTTAATGATTTTTTTTAATGCATATGTATTTTTAACAATGCTTTTCAGCATACAAAATTTGAGAAGTTTTTTTTGTTTTATTTTTTATACTGGAAAAATAATTTCTTTGTATGTTACTTGTATTATAGACTAAGCAAAATAGGAAATGTCTATGTATCTACAGCAATGACTCAGTAAGTACAAACTAAATTACGTGTTAGAAGATTACATTAGTGCACAAAATGTTTGAATCATTACTGTAATAATAACAGAAATTTTGTTTGACTTGAACTTACTGTTTTTAGCTTACCTTTACATTTATCTGTTTAATAACTAAACTAGAATTGATGGTCAAACTCCTGAAGTGACTGCAGCATCAACAAAGAAAAGGTTAGACTGTACTTGTTTTGCTTTTAATTTGGCCAGATATAAGCTAAAATCATTACTTTATTTAGGTTTTATTTGGTTAAAAATTAATAAATAATAATATGTAAAAAAAATTAAATTAGTTAAGTTATAAGCCAGCAGTTTGTGCTGGACTTAAATTAATTGTTTTTAACTTACCTTTACATTATGTGTTTAATAACTAAACGGAAGAAAAAATTTGTCAGATATAGACAATTGTTTTCATTTTATCAATTATGACAATTATATATAATATTAAGATAATGTACAATATAAACTTATCGTATTGAATGGATTGAATATAGATTGAAATATACCACTTTTTCTTCCATGAAGTATCAAATAAACTTATAGTATACCTAGCTATATATTTACTATTAATATTTTGTTACCTTTATAACAGGAAAACATCTAGCCAGACATGTCTATTAAAAAGGTAAATAAATTTAAAATTTTTTTAAACTTATATAGAAATTGGTGAATTCCTAGAAAGTAATGCCGATGAAGTGGGTTTATTTATCAACATCCCTAGCCAATTTAAATTTGTATGATAATAACTTTGCCATTCTTGCAAACATCAGTATAAATTAGTTTTTATTTTAATAAGCTGTTCAATACCTAATTTGTAACAAATTTCCAGTGGTGTCAAGAAATTTCTGGTAATTTATATAGTATAATATATGTTTTGTTTACCCGCCGTACGAAGTAGCGATGCCCAGTAGACAAAACGTTAGAAACGCTCGGTCAAGAGCTTTGTGGGCGTTAGAAACTCCTGAAGAAAAATTAGTAAGGAGAGAGATAAGAAATGAAAAAGACAGGGCAAGGAGGAGGAGAGCTAAAACGAAACAGAAACAGGTAGCAAAGTAAAGAATCTTTCTTTTTGAAAAGTCATTAAATGTTCCTAATTTATTTATTAGACTATTCCTGAGGATTACGGTACCAGGAGCCTTTATCATAGAAAAAAGCTACCCCTATTGTTTTCTCACTTTGACAGTATTTTGTAGCCTGGAATAGCTGCAATTACAGGGAACATGCATTGCTCGCTTCGCTATTTTGTGCTATTCACTAGTATTATACAATGGGCAAAGTTAGAAGGGGTCAATACATGTCCACCCTGAGGCTACTTTAAAATATTAACATTACCATGGGTGCTAGGGGGAAAATTTTTGAAATATGTGTGTCTTAGATATGCACCATACATAACAGAATTGTTGATACTTGAAAATTCATGATACAATAGTCAATTCACTATTAAATACAGTGTAAGCTTTTCTACAAGTGCTCTTGAAGTTCAGTTTGGATAGGCAGCTATCTTAAAAGTGATCTTTAGAGAAAAGGTGCACACGTACGCCCACGCAAGAACAAAAACAATTTCTAGACCTAAATATATATATATATCGCGAACTCGTTAGAGAGTCAGCTCTCTTTAATTGCTTACAACTTGAAAGTCTATTGTCAATAGTGAAAGTGAAAAGGAAGACAATTTTAAGTCTCATGCTGGTTTATCTAGTGAACATGTGTGTGTGTGTGTGTGTAAAAGGTTGTGTGTTTCTGAAAGAATACCACTAATAAAACAACAGTTGACTACCAATAAATGGTTACCATTCAATTTAAATTATAAGTTAGAACAACTCACTCACCTTTTGTGCAGAAGCATGTCGATATTATGATAGTTTATTTTAATATTAATAGCTTATACTAAATGTGTAATGAATCAATTGAACTATTTTTATTGCTTTAGTTCTCTCATAAAAGTTTTGATATTATTCCTGTGTTTATATCAAAATCACTACAACTACAGGAGTGAGACTTCAGAGACAAGTGTGGATGAAGAAAAGTCAGAAGAAAAAAGCCATGATAAACCATCCATACCACAGAGTGGAAATCCAGCATTCATACAAGCAAGCTAAGTGTTCAATTTGTATTGTAATTAAGTTTCTCACAGTGCTAGCATACATTAGAACCATAATGTCAATATACCAATTCTGTAACACACTTGATAGCTCAGTCTATAAATATGTGCACATTTCATTATTTCAGTAGAAAACATTGTGATAGCCATATATTTATTGATCTGTTAACATGTATTAATTAAATTACTTAATTAAATATACATTTAAGCCTAATTTTATCAAGATAATATATAAATACTTCTTTCTTGAATTAAAAAAAAAATTAAAGCTATAAGTAGATCTTTCATTTTATTTGTACAGACTTCTGTATCAAAAGAATGCACATGTAGGTAAAACACATTGAGTGCAGAACTTAGACAAAATATTATTACACAATAAGAGTTACTAGTTGTTATCCAGAGTACTATCAGGGATAGCACAATTGAAGATTGGGAGTCAAGCGAGTAAAGCAAGCACGACAGAATTAGTGGGGGGGGGGGGGGGGGGGGGGGGTGGGGGGGGGGGGGTGGGGGGGGGGGGGGGGGGGGTTGGGGGGAGGGTGTAAAGGGCCCCCCCCCCCCCTAAATAATTTGAAAACCAAAAAACCAAGTATATGTTCAATTCATATACATAACATATAGTATAATATATATAATATATATATATATATTATATGTATGAATGGTAGAAAAGCTAAAGAAGAATTATTATAACCACCCACAAATTTAATAAACAAGACATAATATTTAGCATTTGCACTTTATCTTTGATTTTCTAACTTCATGAATGCAAATGTGTTTGGTACATGCAAAGTAGCTAATACAATTGAGTTTCCATAATGAAACTGCTAAATACAAATGTCTGTGTTATAACTGAGGATCACATAAGATAATGTTATTGTGAAAAAATCTCACTTCTTTCATGATAAAACACTTCCATACTTATACAACAACAGGAAAGTGCATAATAAACACTATTTGTCTGCAACAATTTAATAAAGATAGGACAAAATGGTCACTTATAGAAAATGATAAAAAAATCCATCAAGTATTAGTGCTGTTTTTTGTTTTTTTATAACCAGCAATTATAATTATTTTTCTCAAAAAATTTTTTATGAATGACTGACAAAATTGGGCTGTGTATAACTGATGAGTATGATAGTATGTAACCAGCTTCAAAGCATTCCTCCTATGAAATTCATACTTAATGACGTAGATTTTCATGGCTTCTTTAATAATTCCTAGTAATGTAATATTTATAAACTTAGTAGCATTAAAATTAGATATATAAATTCACAATACATTTTGGCTCGTAATCCTTCTTCAGTTGCGAGGACGTAATACATACTTCAATGAACTTCCGTTATTGAGTTCTGTCACATGCCAGCACTTCCTGCAGTTACCCACATATATACACACAGCTGGACAGTCTAATGGTCCCAAAGGAGGCATTTAACATGTTATGGTGCCATATATAACTGAGTTCATAAGATATACTCCAAATAATATTCTTTAGAGAACCTCTACCAGTGCCCCAAAATTATGGGTGTCTCCAGCGAGACTACTCAGGAAGGATCCGAGTCATGGTAAGACAAATATTGGGGACTGTGTTAGGAGCTCCCTAGCACACTCAAACTTACTGTACAGTTTTAGGTTATAACTGTGTGTTTCTGTAGCCTGCTAATATTGTTGTTGTTTGTAAATTGTTTGTTTTTCTTGTTGTTTGTTATTCCTCAATTTATTTCACTTATTACATAACCGACGTTTTTTTATACAACAACAGTCACTTTATGACTGGGGTACACAGTCATTAATATTAATAATTCACTGTATTTAAGCATTACGAGAGATCAGTTGTTATGAAATTGTTATGAAGCGTTCAGCATTAATTCTATTTCCACTTATTCCATAACCGATGTGGTTTCTAACAACAGTCACTTTATGACTGGGGTACATAGTCATTAATGGATTTAAACATTAAGAGAGATTGTTAGTTGTCATGAATTGTTATAAAAGGTAACAGCATTATTAATTAGTATATTTCATGACATTCATTACCTAATTAGTACCTTCATATGTATTAACTCAAGGTATCATGCTTGTGTAATTACTACCAATAGGTGGCTCAACAGTTGTTTTAGTACAAAGTAGCTACGTGATATATCCAAGGCATAGCAAATAAGTAATGTTCAGAATGTATTCCATTGCTTTTTGTTTTTTTGTTTGCATCTTAGCTATATCAAGTACATTATGAAACCCTTAGGGTAGCTCCTTCAGTAAAATGTGAATTTTATCTGCTCCAATTGTTATATGCATCCATTTCTGTGTCAAAACAGCTTTTGCTGTTCTAATTGTATATTGGACACATTATTCTAGCTCTGATTTTCTTAACTGCATGCACATTCTCTCATGAAGGCCAAGTCCTGGAATACTTGAGTGGATTAAATAGACTTGATATCAAATTCATACATACATCACTACTTGAGCTGCAATAGTGTAGAAACAGACATCCAGTGGCAAGTGAATGGGGACTAGGTTAGCTTGGTATGAACTGATATAGGCAGGGCTAAATTTAGTTTTAGCAATAATGGAAGTCTTGCAACTATCGTGGCACTAACTCTTTACAGTGGGCAGCTTCAGTATGACTCAGTATTACTAGTGTCAACTAGATCTAGTATGAGTAACATAGCTATCAATTGCACCACTGACGATCACACATTCAATAATTATATGATTTCTGGAAAGCAACAACGACAATTATAAATGACAACTTGCTGCTGCGGTATCTATTTCAAGCTGGTATTGCAGACAATAATTTAACTACATACTTTTATATTTGTGGAGTAAATAATGTTGTTCAAGGACAAATTTAGGTAATGGATTTCTAGAACATATTAACAGAGGTAGAAATATAATTATGCTATCAATGGATCATCAAACAGCCATGGAAGTGGCTATTCTGATAGGCGATGAACTATACTCTCTTGTTAGTGTCTTCTTAGTGACTGGAGTGCCGGCAAATGTCACTTGTACATCAAATTCAATCCAACAAACTGTGTATTATGTCGATATTTTGCTTCCTGATCCACCAATTACCGCAACCAACTCCGCCACCGTTAGTGCCTCAACCACAATGGAAACAGTATAATGTGTACAGGTTGGCATTGATAGAGTTAAATGGAATCAACACACGATACTGATGTACTCAGTATCGTTTGGTCCATTAAACCGCAAATTGAGGATTTATTGTGTATTTTACATCCACACTCGTACGGCACAAGTTAAAAAGTGAACAAATTGTTATGTAAATACCATATATATTTATACATATCAACACATGCAAATATACATAATGGCTTATTCATATTGTCAACAAGGGTTCACATCATTGGTGGTTCATTACCAGTGTGGTTGGTTGCACGATACTGTGCATTGTTGTGTGGCTTTGTGAAAAATTAATGTATTCACTTAAGGCCCTCTATAGCCTCACAATAATTTTTATAATGATTTGCTCAGCCATAGTGAATGGGGCACTTGATAACCAATTGTTTGTCTATAATGCACTTTTATAAAATTAGCTAATAGAGTGCTCAAATTGAAGCATAGATAATTATTCTGGAGTAATTCTTAGAATAGTAAATGTGGGATTATCACTGCCCTTGTGGTCATTTATACATCCTGTAACTGTATCATTACTTGTGGTTATTTTTGTATCCTGAAACTCTAATATAGATGCAGACACTTTGCCATGTGATTCAGACTATTGTATTGAGGATTACTTGATATTACCAAATTGAGTACTTCTACAGTAAATAACGAAAATAATTGAAAATAATTGGGAATTAAGGTAATAACTAGTGATGTGCTTGAGCAGAAAAGGTTAGCAAGCCTGTGCACAAACAAAACACTTCAACAGAATCTATATCAGTACATTTCTAAAAGTATAAGTACGTAGGCATTCTGACTATAATACAGTTTAGCTAACTACTTTCTGACCTCAATTTCCCCCGAGTACTGGTATTTTCTGTACTCTCTTATACATGTCATTCTGACTATCACCAATATCTTTTGACAACAAGTACTCACAGATACTAAAAAAAGGCCATGTTTTTTTTAAATTACGTCTGGAAAAGGGTTTCAATACCATAGTAACCATTCGCCATAACATTTTGTGACTTGAAAAAAACAAGAAGTTGTAAAGAATTACAGCACAGTGTTGAATCTAACGGTAAGTTTTTAAGACCTAATTGTGTCTTGTGGGATTCAGAAACAATCTAATACAAAGAGGTAAATAATTAATTTCCTTGAATGAAGCAGGATCGCTAAACTGAAAAATTCTGTTTAGTGGACGTAAGGGAAGGGGTAGACCATGAAGCAAACTCAAAAATGCGGGAGTCAAAGTACAAAATGACATACATACATCCACACAAATTAAACAAAAATTCCAAATAACACAATGACCATTTTTATATTAACTGAATTGTAACACACACTTTACGATAGATTACATTCTGAAAAATATATTAGTGGATTAATTGGAATGAAACTGACAGGTTGAAAAATTAAATATGTAATACAATACACAATAAAAAGTTAAGTCGAAAGTTCGAAACCATTCCTGTTGTACACCGCATTAATTTGGGTTGGATTGTGATTGAGCGCCTTGTTTAGCGCAAGTAGCAATACAATGCCGATTCCAGTTACTAGAACTATTAAATGTAAAAATATATGCAGTAGTAAATATCAATAAAAAATTTATATTTTTACTTTAGTATACCAATAATTTTTATTGTTTTTTTTATGTTCATACATAGTACTGAACCGGTGAAGTAAGATCCAGCTACAATAAATAGTGGTGTCATGACAGATCACAGGAACTCCAGTGTAGTTCAAAGTTCTCTCTCATGCTCACTTGATTTAAGTAATTACTTGTTCAGAAAGGGTCAGAATGGTTGCACCCACATCAAATTTATTCTATTTTACTAGAATCTTGGAGGATTATACTGGACATTTTTAGCATATGGTAAGTGCAAATCCGATTCAAATTATACACTTGATAATAATCAATACACATTACAACTGGTACTTTATTAAATGAATTGTAAAGATTGAATAAATGTTGTGTCAGCAAATAAAGTACTATTATTGATGCCTTATATCTAAATTACACATCTCTTCCTGTTATAATAATATAAGAAAAAAATATTTACATGCTAGTCAGGTCTATTTAACAAATTTCATAACCTGTGTGACAATTGATTAGAGGGAGCAAAAATAACCTTTCAATTTTCCCTCTGGGATAATAACGGCATACATCTTTTCAACATAGTTTATATGCTTTCAGTAGTATGCTTGTTACCCTAACAAGATCATGCCTGGGAAAATCTTACAGTTCAATCATACTCTCATAATATGCAGACACACATTACCTGCCTGTGCATTATAGATCAGTAAAAGACTTCTAATTAATGAAGGCGTTCAATTTTATAAATAAAAAGGGGAAAAAGATAGTTATACTGTAAGAACATCTTTTGGTACAAATACAGCTTAATTGACTATTACTAGTGATGTGCTTAAGCACAAATGGCGAGCGAGCCTAAAGACTATACTATTTTTTATATGAATGATTTTGACTTCTAACACTGAAGCTACTGAAAATAAGGTCGAGTTTTTAAATTACGCATACACTGTAAAGGGATTTCAGTGCCATAGTAACAACTCGCTGTAACTGTTTGAATTGAAGGAAAACAACAACAACAAAACAATACACGCTATTTAAACGTTTTCTTTGTGATATTCTTTAGCTAAATAGTGGCTGTAAAGCACAATGCTTTGACACAACTGACACCTACACAAGACTTAACTTCGCGGTTAGTCTAGTGGACAATGCATTTTCAAGTAAATACTGTTGCGTACGGCTTATAACCATGCCAAAGAGGGCATTGACTTACCACTGCCACTAACTCGAATAGAAATGGAAGTCCCATAAGTTTTCACGTTTTAACTGCACCCGCAAAAGAATTCAAAACGGTAAACAATTCAATTTCTAGGGTGATACGGGTACTGATCGATAAACAGAGGATTCTGTTTAGTGAAGTTTGGGACGGGGTCGACCACCGAACTAACACAAAAATGCGAGGGTTAAAGTACAAAAATGCCTTACGTACGTCCAAACATATATATAAACAAACAAACATCCCCAATTTTAATTGTGTTACCCCTGTAAGTGTCTCGCTCGCTACGCTCGCTAGCCAAATATAATTATTGTCAACAGATATTGCAAGACAAACATATAGATTGTACCCCTTACAACTGCAGTAATTGTGTAGTATTGAATGCTTTGAATTGGTCAATTAGAAATTCAGACCTAATACTGTGTCATACAGTATACTATTCTTCTTATCAATGGTTTCTACAAATTATAATGGTTAATATAGCACCACATCAAACCAAACCCTATAATAAAAGAATTCTGTTACATCGGTTCTCTAGTTAGATAGGCAGGAATTGGGCTGAAACCAAATATGCTTATCATACTTGTAATTGTTATAAACCAATATTGAGGTTTGTAAGTGATTTACAAATCCTGAGACTCGAGGGCAAAGCCCACGTGGCACGGGTTTGTGAATCGCAATACAAACTGACTTATATTGGTTTATTAACTATATTGAACCAGTGCTCATAGATACTGTGAGTGATTTCTATTATTAGTAACTAGACGACAATCACGGTCGCCCAGGTAAAGGGGCTATAATTGTGTCTATAAACATGGTGAGATGTAAAACAGAGATGGATGAATATATGTGACAATTCAAGGAGAATTATGATATACTGCAAGTCCTAATTTCAATTTAGTTACTAGTATTAATTATGATATACTGCAAGTCCTAAATTCAATATAGTTACTAGTATGATATACTGCAAGTCCTAATTTCAATATAGTTACTAGTATTAATTATGATATACTGCAAGTCCTAAATTCAATATAGTTACTAGTAGCAACAAAATACTTGAAAATTTATATGCGTATAATCGTGCACGTCAAAACAATTTTCAAAATATCTTACCCATTCCTCCTGTGACACCAATGAATGCACCCAAAAACAAGTTATCAGCATTAGCAGTCTTGAAGTAGTCGTTAAAAAGAAATGAGCAACTAGAAATGTTTCTCATATACAGTTTATACTTAGTACTTGAAGATAAATTTCTAAATTGAATCAAAATGTTATTGGAGCAATTAGAAAATTGCTTAATACCTTGAAGATCATTCCCATCTTGTGCCAGAAGGAAAGAAAGATTCATTTCTCTTGCATTAGTGTAGACGGAGTGGCAATTAAGAGTCAATGATAAACTATTGCTATCTGTAGTATTCTGCTTAAGAGTTATAAGAGCTGTAAATAGCATACAAAAATCACATAGGTAAGTATTGATTACTAATAATGAATACAATATGATGAGGCTGGGACAAGAAATAATTGCAGAAGAGCAGAATTTGGAATGTTTTTGAACACAACATGATTTGAACACATCAACAAATAGTTAATGACATGCTGTATTGTACAAGACACTTACTTGTACTCTTGAAACATTCACATTCGTCACCTAAAATAATGTAGTATCTTACAATACTGTTGTTCGAATATAGAAAAATTCACAACACAATTTTTTTACTTTATCAATCAATCAATTAATCAATAATGTATCAACTATTAAATCAATATCAATCAATCAATATATCAATCAATCAACCAATATATAAACCGTTCAATCAATGTATCAATTAATCAATATATCAATCAATTATATCAATCAATCAATATATCATTCCATCAATAAATCAAAATAAGTAAATATGTATACTTTTTTATATGGTTCTTATTCCACTGCAACTATATAATAATTAAGTAACCTTCAATTCATTACATTATATCATCTTTATTATAGTCAAAGTTATACTAGCCCAAAATACCTTAGAAATTTACTATTCCAAACTCATCTATATAATAATACGCTTGTGTGTTAGTAACGACGACGACGATGACGACCGACGACGGTGTGTGTATTCATGAATAATTCATGAGCATACCGTTCGGTAAAGCATAGTCACCTTGTGGTGGGTAAAGTATCTCCACATTCAGTAGAACGTGCTGGTTACTTCTAAAAAGCGGGTGCATTAGACGATGGAAGGTGGCGTAGGTTTCAAAAAAGAAGGCAAAAGTACGGAAGAGAAGGTAAAAGGCGATTAATCGTAACTGAAAAGCGGATGGAATCGGCGAGGTAAGGAGTGTAGGTTACAATGAAGGGAAGAGAAGGCAAAAAGGTGAATGATTAATTACAACTAAAAGCGGGCGGGGGTTAGCGTTCAAAAGAATGGCTAAAGTACGAAATAGAAGACAAAAATTTCTCAAAGTAGGACAGAAATTCAGAAGCAGGAGAGATAGACAGGAAAAGAGGGTTCCATGACTCAAGAAGTAGAGCTGAAGATAAGAGAGGAGGGGTAGAAGAAAAGCTCAGATAGCTCAGAAAAAAGAGAGTAGGGGAGGGAAACTTATGTAACTTTGCAATGGTAGAGAATGATAACTGAGCAAGACAACTTGTGCTACTGCATTCTTACTTTGCAATATGTCAAGCGCCACTATGTGGCGGGGTACTTGCTAGTAATACAATAATTTAATCATAGTTAAAGAGTATACAAGATTTAGAAAGAATACATACTACATGTCAAATACTTTACTACAACATTCAATCATATATCAGATCCACATACCCTGATCAGTATCAAAAGTAGTTGTCACTGGATCAGAGCTCACTCTAGCACTTTCACTAGAGACTGATATTGTCTGTGGTCCACATTTATCACTCATGATTGCCAGTGCAGCAGTGGGAATTGAAACACATGCCCTCCCTAGCGATTGCATCTCATTTCGAAAAGAAAATTTAAACCCAGTATTATCCATTATTGTTATTTGATACATTCGGGAGACATAATTGCCACTGTAGACATCCGTAATGCATACAGAACTATGGTTGACCTTGTCTATTCTTACTGGTGCAGGCGAATCTGCAATAGAGTTAGAAGATACATCAAAATTACTCAATTAGCATTTTTTTTAAATATAAATTATTTGTAGCACACATTAATAAACAACTAAAAATAGCTAATTTTATTAGGCAGGATTGTGGCTGGTACATTTCTAAAGCCAATTATAGCATCTAGATTCATACATCTATGCCTATGTGTTTGTGTGACTATGTAAACATATGAATATTTTTTTCAGTAACTATCACAACTTTATTGCCGAATATAATAGCTTCTAGGCACTAGTACTTTTTTCAACCCTAAGCATGCACGCACTTTGGAGTTCATGTAGTCAGCTTGTTAACTAGTCAGTCCGTTACCATTAGCAGCAAAACTCTAAAATGACTCTCTCGCTTTCATTGAAACCAGTATGACAGTAGATTAATCAACCCATTAAATGTTTGAAATGTATCAGGTATATCATGTTTTGGGCAATACAGTCACATGTCATGTGCTGAATACTGAGGCACTTACGTAAACTACTCTCTCTATGTAGTGGTGACTTGTGGCTTAGTTGTATGGCTTTTAGATTGGTGAATCAACACTCGAGGTTTGAACCCAGACGGCGATGGTGATTTGTGGCTTAGTTGTATGGCTTCTACATTGCTGAATCAATACTTGAGGCTTGGATCCTGTCAGAGATAGCTACTATTGCCTACTTGTCCTTCATTCTTAAGTTTTTCTTCATTCCTTTTTCTTCATGTTCCTTGATTGGTACCTTTCAGATTTTTTCTTTCTCCTTCTTCCTCTCCTAATCTATCCTATTTCACTTCTCATTATTATGACCCACTATTGAATAGGTTTTCTTCTGCCTCTGTTACACCCAAACCACTTCATCCTTTCTTCTCTTTCTATATACCCACCCTCATTCTTTTCTTGTTACTATGATTATTTTCTTACCTCTGGCATGCTAATAGTATAACGGGCTAAATTAAACACTATTTTAATGTGTAGTATAAGTATACACCATGCACAATGACTGCTAACATGGCTACTCAACAATTATTTCAGTCGGAATCCTGCTCTCATATTTCAAAGTTCTGTTGTTGTTTTTTTGTTTTTTGTTTCTAAAGAGCATGTGGGACTACTTTGAAAATTATCACTTCAAGAACTTCGTTTCAAAGTTGTTTATATTAACTTTGTTCATAATGTAATGCAAACAATACTGTTAAAATGGGGTGCTTTAAATAACACCTCGCCGAGGTGTTCACCAGGAAGCGCAGTCTGGACACCCCACTTTGAGCCCTTATAACTTCTACACCAATGCATACTTTACCAAGTGAGCTTATATAATAAAAGCTTATATCCATTAGTTTCTCCCTTTCAAATATCTTTTAGTTGTGACTAACTGTGGATACAATATTAAGCTTAAACTGGGGTGTCCAGGCAGCGTCTCCTATTTAAGACCAAAACTAAGTTATCCAAACACCCCATTTTTTAACAGTGAACATCTTGGGCTACAGATGCACTGATAGAATACAACCGCTAGTAAGAATTTTACACTGCCAACAAGCACTACAGCAGTTTGATCAAATGTATAGCAAAATGGAATTGAAAAGGTCACAAATGATAAATAAAGTTGTTGTTGTTTTTGTTGTTGTTGTTGCTGTTGTTTGTAGTAGTTAAAAATGAATTTGTACAGTATTAAGTTTTCTTTTAGTTTTAAGACACGGCTGATATTAGTTAAATTCCCTATCGAACACACTTAACTTACCAACTACTAATATTTGATACATCATAAGTATAGAGGTACCAAAATTGGGCAAAATTGAAGCACTTCTAATAACTCCTTTATAGAAAATAATGATAGAATTATTCATTTCCATTGTGAGATTGTACCAACATAAGGAGCCTGCAGCATTACTGACTTTATAGCCAGTTGTTGAGAAGCAACTGCAGTACTCCAGAAGAGATATGGAGTCGCAGAGACAACTCTGATTGCTGTTGAGAAATGGCCATATCACACCAAAGTTAGGATGATTGTCAAGACAAAATTTATCACCAACAATAACAGATCTTGTGATAGTTGATACTGAAAAAGAAACATAAATATTAACTAGATTGTTTTTTAAGGTTGTACTCTAATGAAAATCAACAAAGAAATAACATGAGACTAGAACTAAACACCTAGATGTAAATAAATGCATATACTACATCTGTCCAAAAGGTACTACTCTAAGTTTAATTTAATTTATTGATTAGCTACAAAATCACATATAATACTATTCGTAATAATTACAATGGACAATTTCAGACCACATGCTACACTGTTTTGGCATCATTATAATTTACAAATCTTACATCATATGGGCCATAGAGGAATAATTATTTTAATATTATCTGTCCAAATTAAAGGAACTAAAGATATAACAATAATTGCATGATCTTGGACAGCTCACAACACTCATTAATTATAACATTAATCTAACCTTGAGGATCAAAAGCAATAAATGTATTGCTATATGAGCACACCGTAGTATTCCCGAGGTAATATTTAGATGCTTCTATGTGATATCTAGAATCAAGAGAGATATCCGTTTGTGAAAGAATAACTGAAGAGGAAGTTCCTAAATTTCTTCTTTCACTTAGAGAACCTTGAGTTGTGACTAATGAATAATTAAAGGGCAATAAACATATTTGAGGATTAGCAGATTTCCAACGGATTTTATAACTATTGTGGGACGGATTGAAGTAGAAACTGTTGAAAAAAAATTCAAATCGTGGTGTAGCAGAACACAAATGGTTGGTGGCTGGTGAACAAATGCCGCCACTAGATGCTAAAATAAAGCAATAAATACATTGTAATACACACGAATGAAATTCCCAATTATACTCATCTATAATTAAGTATAGTTATGATAACAAAGGCATGCTACCATTAAGAGTTAAAATAGAAAAATTGTAAACAACTTGTGATGTTGGCATTACAGAAACTGATTTCCTTAGGCGATATATATACATCTAAATTCTTTTTCAAACTTTCTTTCTCATCAGTTAAAGTAAATACCATAATAAAATTATAGTTTGGCTTTAGACATTAAAAGTAATACTAGTAATGTCAGTACAAATGGCAAACAAGCTAGGCAAGCTGCTTATAAAAAAAATACGGAGTTACAAATGGAACTTTTGACATTATGTCTTCATTAATTTTTCCTGAAAAAAGAATAATGAGCTGTGTATAAGTTATCTATAGGCGTGCAATTAAGAGTGCATTTAATATCTCTTTTTTAATGTTCCATTTAAGTCAGAGTTGTCATTTTCATATAGTTCACTGGAACAAATGTTCTTTTTAGCATCTCTGATGTGTTGTATTCAGTAGCTAAAAGATAAAGATAGTTTAAATTATTATGTCTGCAGAAGTTTACTTTGTAAACAGTAGTCAATGTCAAACCTTTATTGCATACCTCGATGATATACCATATTATCTGAACAGTTGTATAGAAAAATTGTGATAATATAATACTCAAGATCACTTCAAAATTCTATTTAACTATCACTAATCTTATCTAATTCACTCCCATGTATATTAATTATGTCTTTCTCTCTCCCTGCTTCACAATAGTCACAATACTTTCCACTTCCTTTTCCAGAAAATACCAAAGTAATCATTTAACTCTTTAGAATCTTTTTGTTAAAAATGTGTATATAATGACAATCTAACTGAACACATAAATAGTATCAAAAATTTGAAGAAGTACACTTTGTTCTGAAATAAAACAAAATAATTTTTAACTTAAAGAGCATTTTACTTATATTAACTTACCAAAATTGACATTGATATGTGCAAAAGTTATCAAATTCTCGTTCTCATAACTATAACAACCATACTTTGTATTATTCATCCATAATTTGATGACAGGTATGAAAAAAATTAGTCTGTTGGAATCCACATAGTAAGCATAATCACTTGGTAGTTGATTAACATTGTAGTATGTGTTATTGATGATCCATACCACAGGACTGTTGGTTATGTTACACAGGAAACTAGCATTGCTTCCTAAGGAGAGGTACATACGTGTACTGTTTGTATTATGATTGAAATAGAATAGAGACTGGGCATAGTTTTCAGTGAAGTTAGATACTCCATGATCTAAAATCAACATGATAGATGGTGTAAAAACAATTTACCCCTGCCTACACATACTCAACTTCAATATTATTTAGTGTACCATGCAATTCCAAAGAAAGTTCAACCTGAAAAATTTTGTAGCTGATATAAGTATAAGAAACCTTCTTATGAATAGTTCCTTTTATTTTTTTCAATACCGAATGTTAAATATATGAATTTAAATAAATTTGTTTCCTAATACCAAAGCAAACAACACATTTTGTTAGCAAAAGTATATCAATTTTTAATCTTAAAATTAGCATAAAATGCATAATTCATATATTTAATATGTTATATCCATGTATAATTACTTAAACACAGTTATATAGCATATTTTTGATATGATGATAAAATAACTCTTACAAACATAACGTTATCAAAAATAAAAACCAGTTCATTTTTGCACTCGGAAACAATTATAGCAACTATGAATGAGTGGATTTTTGTTTTCATTTCAACAAATAATTTTAGGTATTAATTTCTATAACTTAATTCACATTTGAGTCCAAACACTTTGTTATCATAAATTGTATGAGAAATGAGAACTAGGATAATTCCCTAAATATTTTTGCACCAGTAGCTAACTTGTTTAGTATAGCTAGGCTAACATGGTCGCTATTTGTGCTGAAATAAAAAGGAATAAAATATAACTCACTTGATGCTGTGATTCCATTGAGAGCAAATAAAGTGAATATTGAAGTAATTATGGAGCCTTTACTCTGTACATTCATTCATACAGTACAATTATTCTAACAAAGCTATTCTATATTATAACAATACAATTCATTTTACTAACTAACAACTAGTTAAATTACTTTACAACATGACATTTTTAAACAAAAAATGCTTAATAATATTATGATCAAAAAAATTTCTGCTTGCTTGAGTAACCCCTCCCCTTTCCCCGCCTTTCCTCCTTAACAAGGTTCAATGGTCACTTGGAACACCGCTACTGCTTCTAACTTCTTCAACTGACAAATGAGTTTATTGGCAGTAGTTTTGTAAATATTACTAAACCTTATTATTAGTATGTGGTATTAAAGACTAGTAGCCTCAGACACAGAATAATGGTTAAAATGTATGACCAAGTCAGTACATTAAGCTCTAAGGAAAATGTAATTATGTACCAGATTTCAAAATAAAATTGAAGCAACATAGGTGTGAACCCTAAGTGCTACTATACACTATCGCTAGCCATTATAAAATCATTACCAAGACAAAATGAATAATGTATTTGACTTAAACTTAAATAGGTTGCCTGTGTGGTGAAAATGGTACAACTAAAAGCTGTCTTCATAAGAGAAGCTAAACGTGCAAAGAGACACTCAATCCAGCACTCAGTAACTATCAACAATAAATCAAACTATCACATGGCTGTAAGAAATAATTTGCTCATGTGATCATGACGTGATGATAAGAGGCATTACCCATAATAGGTAACAGCCATACAGTAAAAACAATGACTAGATTTTTCTTGTTCAATAAGTCAAAACTAAAAGTTTGGTACATTAAAGGGACTTAAATTAATAAATTACATTTCTTTATTCTATTTGCCAGCTATATGTACCAGTAAATTTATTGGCCCCGTGTGCATGTGTGAGAGAGTTACAGTATTCTGTTTGTCAGTTAGTCAGTCAGAATGTCTTCAAAACATATGTCAAAGACTGTACTATCCTATTAAACGAGGCTCATAGCTACCACTATAATGGACAACATATTTCACTCTATTGACGTATTACATGCATGGTACATGAGGGAGAGGACCCACAACTACTATAGGGTGTCAGAACATGAATGTGAGCAAGAGTGATATTGAGTCAACTGTACAGGAAGGTGGCGAAAGCATGAAATGTCCTAAATACCTACAGGAAATTCAAGTTTTTGCCCTGTGCCCTGCACTATAGGACATTTAGCCCTATTCACTACAGGAAAAGTGGTGAAAGCATGAAATGTCCTAAATAAGTTGCTACAGGAAATTCGAGTTTTTGCCCTTTGAGGACTACCAAAACAGACTGAACCGAACCATGTTCTAGCGGGATCATATTGAGTCTCATCCTTTCTGTATATGAGTTTGACACATCCACTTTCTTCTTCCATAAAGAACTTTATAGCTAAAGTTATGGACAAAGTTTTGGCCAATTTAATTAATACTAATTTAGCTATTGAATATTCTCAATCTTGTAGGACTTCAAGTCCCTGTGGCTGATATTTCATCATCAATATAAGTACAGTATTGGAAGGTTTAACTCACAGGGTTGATAAAACAACCCCAATGTTCAACTGAAAGAAAAATAGCCGTTCAGTGGATCACCATTGACAATTAGTTCAGTGCTGGGGTTTCCCTACTCATTTAGCAACAGCTGGTGAAGTAAGAGCCAGCTCCAAAAGCTACAACAATCAACAAAGAACTTACTAGGAGTATACAACTGTTCATCTTTGTCCTACTGTCTTTCACACTCTACTCCGTCTATCCATTTATTCCACCACATATGTACAGGGTTGTTTCGTGCTTCTAAGATTACTCACTTCTCTAAGAATGCGCTTCTACTCCGCCTATCGGGCGTGACTCGTTCTTGGAGGTAAACAGGGGAATTAAAATCCTTTTCCGGTTTTGGGGAGTTGTCTAAACAAATCACGTTATTGTGACGCATTCATGACGTTAGAAAATATTTCAACTGAATGCTAAAGATGACACTCCATTATATTATCTTGTGAGACATTAAAAGTTTATTCAAGAGAGACTTGAAAATTTGTTTCAGCCATCGAGTTGTTCCGTGCGTGACGTTGCGTAGTGGGGAGTGGAGAGGGGCGGAGGGGGGTGAAAAAATCTAACGTCATGTGACGTTGTTTTTTTTGTAATCAACTTTTGACTTGCAGCCGAGGGGTTATTTTGAAGCTGCGATTCAGCCTGTGGATTATTCAGAGTGAAGGCTAGTAACTGGGATTGTAGTATTTTCCAGTGAAAGCCTATTGTGATGCTGGTCAAAAAATGTATCTTATCCAAATTTCTGAACAATTCACAAGGCAGCAAATAATATTGATAAATTACTGTAGATTGTGCCAATTAAGAAGAGAAGCCAATTACTTATGTCCATTAAAGGAGAATATTGCTGGACACTCCACTCTCTGTCAATAGAACATAATAGCTATATTTGTTAACTTTATTTTTATTCTGTTGTTTATTTGCTGTTGAACTTAGCATGCATATAATGTTGTTGTTGTTTTTTTTTTTTTGTTTTTTTTGGTGTTCTTTTGCTTTGTTTATAGAAGATTTTTTTCCCCATATAGATATCACATTATAAACTAGACCTGACTAAACCACAATGAATTCTTCACAGGTGAAATTTATTCAGACAGAATAAGCATAACTTCTATTCCATCCTAACCTCCTGTTTTCCAAATATTGTATTATGGGAACAAGAATTATATGTCATGTAAGAGGCCATGATGGACAAGATATTGTAAACTTACTAAACAATAGTGCCCAAATGGTCATTGTTTCTGCAGTAGTGAACTAGCAACTTTTTAAAATATGTTACTATATTTAGACTCGTGCATTGTTCCTCACAAAAATCCCAAATTGTATTCAGTTCCTCTGAAGTTAAGGAAGTGTTTATTGACAAAGTGCACTTCACTTTAACAGCAACATTTGGGAATGCAGCATGAGGCTATCAATACTAATCATTAAAATATTCAAATATTAACTACATAATGGTTGAGTACAGGTAGAATATTGAAAGTTATGCCATGCAAAAAGATTTGTGGTAATAATAATCGCAGTGTTTTAGTATGAGACACATAGCTCTTCTCTGTGTCACTTTATTGTTTCTGCAGAATGAGGTTCAAGGTAAAAATTTTAGTATTTATGTTCAGATCATAATTGCTTTGTGAGAATTATTTAGGAGTTATTACTTTCTTGGATCAACCACAAGACATGTTTGTTTGTGAGATGCAAACAGTTACAATTCCATGCACATTCAAAGGAACGGATCTTATTCCAACTTGGTTCATCAATGCTACCAATTACAACTGGTCTCAATTGAAGTCACCTTATCAGGTTATTTCAGTGGCAAATGGATTTGCGCTGGTCATATCTGTGGTTCCCTTGCGGTTAAATGCTACATCGTACAAGTGTGGATTCCCCAATTCAGGAGAGGAAAGTGCAAGTGGAGTGTTGTATATTAGTAAGTGTGATGGACATAGGCTAAACAGGAGTGACAAATATTATAGGGCCACTGTAGTGTTGTAAGAGTGATAGCAACTGCAAACATTACTGATTAATATTATCCATGCTAATTAAACAAGCTAAATTCATCAAAAAAAATTATTAATGATTACACAAATTAATACGGTGGCGGGAAAAAAAAAATATTTTGGTGAACGGAACAGCCATCCAATTATGACCACCAAGCAGTTTATTGGCAGCAATAAATTTTATTTCCACTGAATTTTTTTTGTTGTGGGGGCACCAATGTATTATGGCTAAAATTTGAGGTGGGAGTGGGTAGGGGAGAGGAAAAGAACACAAGTGCCGCAGCAAATCATCACTTAACTTATATGTTTTTTATAGTTTACATTTCGCACATAGTAAGAAAGTCAGTCCCGATAATAAAATGATGTTCTGTTTTCATTGTTCATCACTACTATTACAATGTTCAATAGGTATCACATTTACTTACAGATTATTCACTTTTAAATATATCTATTCCCAATTTATAAATGTTTTTCATTATCGTACACTTAAGATAAGTACAATAAGTACATATTTATATGCATGCAATATACAATGTATTTTTTTTATTACTTATAATTAACTTCTAACTAGGAAGTACCTCGCCACACAGTGGTGCTTGATTTATTCCTTTCCATTCTTCAGCTCTTTCTTCTCAAGTCATGCAGTCCTTTTTCTTTGTCTACCTCTCCTGCTTCTGAATCTCTCTGTCCTACTATCATGATTGCAGACTTAGCTTTGCAAAACTTTTGCCTTTTTTTTGTACTATATACATGTACATTATAATTTGATTATTTTATGCAATAATAATATTTCACCATTAGATCATCTCGCAAGCTGTTTGTCACCTACCGAGGTCACTACGAGTTTTGGTAAGTAATTTAAACTGTATTGTAATATTTATGATTCACTGAGAGGCCAACATAATTATTTACAAGCTTCTATGGTAATAAGCCAAGTCTGTTTGTATGTAGATAGTGTCTGTCATATCTACAATATCATTAACATAACATTACGTTACATTTCACCACGTAACAAGCCTTGCACTTCATACTTGCAAAATTTAATGCACTTATTATTGTTACAAAATTGGATTCAGAATATTTTTTTCTAAACTGAAACATTTCATTTAAACTGTTTAGGGACTGACAATCAGTAGTAAGTTTCAATGCTGCCATTATGTGACACATGTTTCTCTTGCGTAGTTTGTTTGATGCTTAACACTACTGCATAGCTAAATCTTCGAAGTCTTCTGTTTACTAACATACACAACTAAACAGAAGCTTAGCCATTCAATTATTTCACAGACTAGTACTCTTCTGTTGCTAGTGCATCCCTTTTGATGCTACACTTTTGAAATGTAAATTATCACAGTGGCCAATTAACTATTACTCAGATCTTGTAGTGTCAATGAGTAAATTTTGATCATAACATTTTACATTACAATATTTTTGTGCATCACACATATAATGAATAAATCTATATTATGTAGTACTTCATGATGCTGTATAGGTTCATTACTACGTAATACAATTTCTGGTAGTTTATTTATTAGCTTTCGCAGTAGATTATAACTATAAATAGTCAAAACGTTTCGACCCGTAGTTCTTCATCAGTTGACAAAAAACACAATACTAAAATTGACAAAAAACAAAACCAGTTCAATAAAATGCAAAAACCCTGAGGATGCACTAGTTATAGTGACGCTATAATTGGTTGCCATGTTGGATTTAACTCCAGGCCATTGTCCAAGTTAGATGTTGATGGCAGGCTTTGGATCACTACTGCCTCAGTAATCCTTCTTCTGGTGTAGTTCTCAACTCTCTCTTTCACTGTGGCCTCCAACCAATTTACTTTGTGATTACTGTTCCATGCATGTACAGCTATACCATTCTTCTCATAATGCCTTTTTACTGCATATTGGTGTTCCTTTAAACGTTTGTCTAGTGTACGTCTTGTTTCCCCTACATATACCATACTGCAGTCCATACACGGGATTTCATAAACTACTCCTTTGATTTTTTATTTTTCCTTGAACATAAAAACAGTTTTTACATCAATACCAACCCTCAAGAAACATCTAATGAAGGTAAAAACACCCAGAGAAAAATCAAAAATCAAAGGAGTAGTTTATGAAATCCCGTGTATGGACTGCAGTATTGTATATGTAGGGGAAACAAGACGTACACTAGACAAACGTCTAAAGGAACACCAATATGCAGTAAAAAGAGAAGAAGGATTACTGAGGCAGTAGTGATCCAAAGCCTGCCATCAACATCTAACTTGGACAATGGCCTGGAGTTAAATCATACATGGCAACCAATTATAGCGTCACTACAACTAGTGCATCGTCAGGGTTTTTGCATTTTATTGAACTGGTTTTGTTTTTTGTCAATTTTAGTATTGTGTTTTTTGTCAACTGATGAAGACCTACGGGTCGAAACGTTTTGACTATTTATAGTTGGCGAGCGAGCGTAGCGAGCGAGACACTTACAGGGGTAACACAATCGAAAATCGGGGATGTTTGTGAGTTGTATATGTATGGACGTACGCAAGGCATTTTTGTACTTTGACCCTCGCGTTTTTGTGTTAGTTCGGTTGTCGACCCCGTCCCAAACTTCACTAAACAGAATCCTCTGTTTATAGATCAGTACCCGTATCACCCTAGAAATTGAATTGTTTACCTTTTTGAATTCTTTTACTGGTGCAGTTAAAACGTGAAGACTTACAGAACTTCCATTTCTATTCGAGTTATAGTGGGGGTGGTAAGTCAATGCGCTCTTTGTCATGGTTATAAGCCGTGCGCAACAGTTTTACTTGAAAATACATTGTCCACTATACAACTGGGAAGGTAAGTCTGTGTAACACAGGTGCATGTCCAGTTGTGTCAAAGCATTGTGTGTTACAACCACTACTTAGCTAAAGAATATCACAAAGAAAACTTTTAAATAACGTGTATTGTTTTGTTGTTGTTTTTTTCCTTCAATTCAAACAGTTGCAGAGAGTTGTTACTATGGCACTGAAATCCATTTACCGTGTATGCGAGATTTAAAAACTGGACCTTATTTTCAGTAGCTTCAGTGTTAGAAGTCAAAATCATTCATATAAAAATAGTATAGTCTTTAGGCTCGCTCGCCATTTGTGCTCAAGCACATCACTAGTTATAATCTACTGCGAAAGCTAATAAATAAACTACCAGAAGTAGTACTTCATGTTGCATTAATTATATAGGATGGATGCTTGAGTATTCCGAGAATAGTCCAATCAGTGAAGAACAAGAGACATATTGTAAGCACTTATATATATATATAAGTGGTTTATTCCACACTAGATAGCTTCGCTATAGTTTTTTGGTGACTCAAGAGTAAAGTTGGTGAAAACTCACTAGGGGCTCCCCACAACCCCAGCTGATATTATAGCAGCTGCTCTTACCTGGCTTGGTAGGCTCCACTAGAGTAAAGGTAGCTGTAAAAACCCAAAAAACTTGTACACCACAACTGGTTGCTATAACTACTCAATGGGCTTGCTGCTATACAGTCATGAGATAACACTTTACCTAAAAATATCATTGTGAAGATATCTAGCTTGGAATAAACATATATTATATAATATATATATATTTATTGCAGCTTTGATATTTTTACTTGAATATTTCCGCATCACGCGAGCGTTCTGTATTCTCCCATATTGTACGGTTTATATTGTACGCTACTTGTAGCGCGCGCGTAGCGAGTAAAATCAATGACAATTGTATTGTAACCGGTTGAGAAAAATTTCAAAGAAGCAATAAATCACTTATCACACTCGTCGTACAATATGGGAATGATATTTTACTCTCACGCCACATTTTCACTCGCCTTTGGCTCGTGAAAATATTTTGCGTGCTCGTAAAATATTTTCCCATATTGTACTCTGACTCGTGCTATAAGTATTATATATATATATATATAATAATATTATAATATATATGTGTGTATGTATGTATATATATAGTATGTATATATGTATATATATATTATATTATATATATGTATGTATGTATATAATATATATATATAAATTATATTATATATATATGTATGTATGTATATATAATATATATATATGATATTTTAGGTGCATGACCGGAACTCACTCATGATATCACATAGTGTTACCTCATTGCTGTATGCAAGTTCATTACCAGAGTAGTGGCCTCTGTACAAGTTTTCTGGGTTTTTACAGCTACCTTTACTCTAGTAGTGGAGCCTACCCAGCCAGGTTAAAGTAGCTGCTATAATATCAGCTGGGGTTGTGGGGAGCTCCTAGTGAGTTTTCACCAACTTTACACCATGAGTTACCAAAAAAACTACTTCAGTGAAGATATCTAGTGTGGAATAAACCACTTATTACACTGTCAGAGTGATATGGCTAGATATTTTACTCTCAGGCTTTATTTTCACTCGCCTTTGGCTCTTGTAAATAAATTAGCCTGCTCAAAAAATATTTCACCATTTATTACACTCTGACTCATGTAATTATATATATATATATATATATAATACTTATTACATGAGTCGGAGTGTGATATGGTTAAATATTTCATGAGCAGGCTAATATATTTTCAAATGCCAACAAAAAATGCTGCCTGGGAGTGGAATATCTTTCTATATCACCTATGATGAGTGTAATAAAGTGGTTTATTCTATTTAATGCTAGATGTATTCACTTATACACTGTAGCTTGTGCTAAGGTTGGCAACACAGCTTGTAAAGTTGGTTGATTAGTAAGTGGAACTCCCACACACTGCCAGTTGATATTTTAGCAGTTGCTTTTGTCTGGTTAGACAGTTATTCTTGCAGGGAATGGTAGCTGGAGAACCTAGTAGCACTAGGGTTGCTATTGATTATGGTGCATTTGATGATAATGAGCTTGCAATACAGCATAACATTTCAATGATAACACCCATAATAAAGTGGCAAGATATTTCACTCTCAGGCCTTATTTTCACTCCACTTTGGTTCGATCATGAAAATACATCATGAAAATAAATTAGTCACCATATCACACTGTGACTCATATATAATATATATTGTATGTGTATATATAATTATATACCTGCAAATAATACAAATGTAATGAGTAATTCTGAGTCTACTGACTCCATATCCAGTGAGATTATCATTACAAAGAGTTCTTTCACTGAAACATCTTGGATTGAATCATATGCTGAGAGTTCTTTCACTGAAACATCTTGGATTGAATCATATGCTGTTTCATCAAATCTCAAATCTGACAAAAAGAGTTAGTCCTAAATCTTTGATATATTAGCTTCCATTGGAACTGTTTGTAAGGGATATATTACATTATCTTGTGAGCAAAGGTAACTAAAGAGAGTAATTAAAATGTAATGAAATGAAAAACCAAAGAGCAAGCTAATATTTATATGAGTAAAATTAAATTTTGTGACTTAAATTATAGTACTGTGGTATAGTATGGCGTGACATGTTCACAACTCTAATACATTTCAACTCTGATGAATCTTCTTCAGTGATGAAAAGCAAAATGTTTAGTTGTAATCTTTTGACCAAAAATTGGTACACCAGCTTATTTAAGAGGAAGTTATATTACACTTACTCACAGTTTTATATCAAATTAGTTTTGAACTAGGTACTCGTTATGAATTTCATTTAAAGAATAATATTAAAAATTATTCAGTCATTCTCGGCTGAAATAATTTTAGTAATAGCAAATATTTCTCATTCTAATAGCCAATATTGTCCCTGAAGATGACTTTGGCAGGAAGTCGAAATGTCGGGTTAACTTTTAATTAACAATATTGGCTGTTAGAACGAGAAAAATTTGTTATTATGATATTAAAAATCTTTTAATAGCTTCCCATCACAATAGAACACTCTTGATTATATGCTTCCCAGCCATTTCAACAGTGATTGTGGCTGCAGCTATAATTATCTGTAGTTTGGCTGTGCTGTGGACCTACAAACAGCAGCATAGTGGTAAGAATTATTAGGGGGTTTTTTCTTAACTTACAGCCATTATACTCTATTGTAACAATTTAGGCTCGAACAATGTACAACTTCAAGATCATATTTATGAAGAAATTCAAAGAACTGCAAGCTGCAATAATTTAAATAAAGGACAAAGAGATTCAAATGCTGATGAGGAGCAAATTCAAGTATCCCAAAATGTATGCTATGAGTCCATATCAAAAGATAACTACTGCATGGAAGAATGTGGAGCATATTCCATGCATAAAATATGAAACCACATCATGTACATATTCCGTTTCTTATAATGTTTCTATATTTTTTAACAGCCAGACTATTAGCCTGTAATGAAAACATTTGCATGTACTTGAAGCCTTGGGTGAATAATATAGATTAGATTATATTGAAATAATTATGACAATTTATTACATACATTCACAGCATTGCAATTTGAGCTCTTCAGAAATACTGCCACTTCATTACTTTTTCTTCACAGAAGTAACCATATTGAGTGGTACACATTAGATTTATTAAAAAGTAAATAAAGTTGCAATCAATAGTGATATATAGTATTATTTAGATGGCACAGACTAATTTGATATAAAACCATGTGTCTGTAATAGTCATTCCATGAAACGAATTTATTTGTATTATAAAACAGAAGTACTGGTAGTTTTAGGAATTCGCAGAACATCACGAATTTCTTTAGCAATTGTAGAGTGTTGCACATCATCCAGCAAATCACAGAATCCAACCCAGGTCGGTGGATATCTATACGGCTTTTCAAATTTTATCCATACATTAATAACTTCTCTGATGATTCCATAGGAATCTCGAGGATATCGAGCCTCAAGCCTTTCTAGATAATCAGGATGGATTCCCAAAGTGTCACTAATTTTAGTATAGTCGCTACTGATTCGTATAAGTACTGGCAGTTTGTGATGTTCTCTTCCGGGATATTGCCACTGGAATGGTGTGAGATTGGTTAAGTCGAAGTCTAAAAAAAGTACAGCAAAATGAAATACTTAATTAATTCAATTATCCTTTTTAAGATTGTAAACAACAACTGATTGTTTGTCAAGCAACACAATTAGCTCAAGTTTATATGTAATGACATACATAACTAGCCAGTACTCTGTCATACAGTGGTGCTGGATGTGCTCACTTTTACAAATTAGGAATATAGCTTACAATCAACTGTTATTATCCTCTACCATTTGGTGTAAGTTACATCAGCTGTTTTATCTCTCTTACTTTTCTTTACCAATTGATGTTGTATATTGAACTGGAGAGATAATTAACATTATTTTAGAGCTTTTTACGATTTTAAATTAAAGCACATCCTTGTGATTAGCAGTTAATAACATTCTAGTTACAGTTCTTCAAGGAATATTGTGTTTCATTTATTGACTATGCTAGAAAAATATTCCGATTATTTTGAAGATGCATACATAATAGTACTATGTAACTATTATTATAGCACGTGCATCCAGGATTAGAACACTAAACTTGAATGTTCACAAAATATTACCACACATTTAATAAACTATTTTGGGAGGGTATCTGCTACAATTTAGCAAGCAAGTGCTCAATAATAATGGCTACACTGATACATAATGGACATAAAATAGGTTAATATGTAGCTTGACATGTGTATTTTATCTATAAGAATGAAAATAAAATGGAGTCAACAAGCTGTGTCAAAATATTTTGTACAGTGAACAAGTTATTCACAAACTCTACTTTATGTATGTTACATTATCCAAACACATACAATAATTATTACAACATACGTGCTACCATAATGAAGATATTAATCATCATACAAAATAATGCTAGAGCTGATTCACATTACTACAACCACTCACTTGGCCACCAAGGCTACAATATAATGCTAGAGCTGATTCACATTACTACAACCACTCACTTGGCCACCAAGGCTACAATATAATGCTAGAGCTGATTCACATTACTACAACCACTCACTTGGCCACCAAGGCTACAATATAATGCTAGAGCTGATTCACATTACTACAACCACTCACTTGGCCACCAAGGCTACAATATAATGCTAGAGCTGATTCACATTACTACAACCACTCACTTGGCCACCAAGGCTACAATATAATGCTAGAGCTGATTCACATTACTACAACCACTCACTTGGCCACCAAGGCTACAATATAATGCTAGAGCTGATTCACATTACTACAACCACTCACTTGGCCACCAAGGCTACAATATAATGCTAGAGCTGATTCACATTACTACAACCACTCACTTGGCCACCAAGGCTACAATATAATGCTAGAGTTGATTCACATTACTACAACCACTCACTTGGCCACCAAGGCTGCAAATATGGTTTATGATACTCCACCAAGTACGAGCGATATTTGGCTTGTGTATTCGGAGTCCTTTGAGGATCACGCTTTACTCTGTAATTAACGCCTTCAGGTAGCGGGTGACGAGGTATAGCAGCCCCCACATTGGACACTATGACAGATTTAGAAAATTTTTGCAATGCTCTCTGTTTATGTGAAGGAGCTGCCAATTGAGGTGTCCCAAAACTCGGTAATCCAGGATATGAATATTGATCTTTAGGTACAACAAATGATTGGGCTCCAACAATTGGTATTTCATTCATATGGGTGGAGTCAGTTGAAGTCACAGGAGTGAGTCCTATGGGATTTTCTATCACTACAGGAGCTCTTGTTGGAACCTGAAGTTCACAACAAGTTACAGAAAGCACATTATCATAAACTACAAAAAAAAAAATACATTTAGATTGTGGGATGCCAGATGGCGGCTCCCAAAATTTTAATTTTAAAGTCATCAAATGTTATATTGGACAATTTGTTAATGTGCCAAAAAAATTTGTTTCAACTTACTTTTTCAGAAAAAACTAGTTAAATTTTTTTTTTTTTGCTGTGTGGTTGCAAGCTTTTGTGAAATGACACCCCTACTGCCATGTTGTAATCATGTGAGCAAAGAATTTTTAGCTGCTTGCTGATCAGTGGTTTATCAAGTACTAGAATTATAGTATTGAAACTACTGGTGTGGTGTGTGTCCCTTGCGTGTCTATAGCTTCTTTATAAAGACAGCATTTATGTGCAAGGGCTACATATCGACCAATTAAAACTATGGAAATAATTTTTTTGTTTGATCCATGTAATAGCTAACTAGTGTACAGTAGCATTAGTATTTGCACTTTTGTGCTAATAATCAGTCATAAAAATATTCACGATTTTGTCTTTAAAGTGTCACAACTGTTTAATATTAACACTGTGAATTTGTCAGTGTTCACATCTTGCAGAAAGTTATTATTTCACTGGTTGCAGTTTTTCACAAGTATCATATAGTGTAATATTTAGATTACATTGTTCAGGTGATCTACAACTTGGTTCAGCACAAATTGTTCTTCTTTCCTTCAATCATTTCCAAAGAACATCTAGCCTAAGGACTTATTCAGGTCTGTATTGTTATATGATATGAACAGGTTTATATGTCATGACTGATTAGTTAACCCATTCACTGCCATAACAGCCATTCAGCATTTAAAATTAATGCCTTGGGATTATTATTGTTAATTCTCAATTGTGTTGCCTTACTTAAATGCCACCAGAAGCTAGCTAAATAGTTAGTAGTGATGTTTGAACTCCTTGCGACAGAATCTCTAAGGCTTGCAGCATCAACATTGAGGTAGCTTGCTCTGTGAAGGAATCCAGGCATTTGACTACAGCTTTAGAAAACAACTCAGTTGTGAAGATGCAAGGATGAAGTTGTTACACAGGACTCAGAATTAGAATATAGTCTAGTATATCAGATATGTAAAAATTGTATCTATTTTGCAGTCCTTTTTTCTCCTATAGACATTCTTCAGACAAAGTTTAAAATTTTTTTTTATTTCCCTGACATTTCAGTGGTGAAAGAGTGAAGTAAAGAAGTATTTGGTTGCTATTATTTGTGACCATCTACGGGAAAACCGGGCACAACGCGGCGTGCGTAAATATCGAGAAAAGATCGATCGATTTCTTTAAAATGTATTGTTTCAAGCCGACGGAAGGGAACGGTTAGGTCTATTATAGTGGGAACGACTTAAGCTACGACGATAAAACTTGGAGAGCTCAATATCTGGACGCCGACAACTCTGTAGGTGCAAAAAAAAAATTTCGAAGGGTGCCGCGTTGTGCCCGGTTTTCCTGTAGACGGTCACATTTTAGCCATCATGTTTAAGTGCATGGTATGATTTAATCACTTGCTATTAATTGTTTAGCATATTTGACATGATTGCCCTGTAATATTCAACTAACTAAAATATACACTACTAATATAAGTGACTATATGCCTACACACACACACATACACAGACATACACACACACACATTATACACACAATATAGCTGCATTATTAACTCACTTTTTTCTTATAGGGTTTGCTGTAAGAAAAAAAACGAGCGACACAACAATTTATTTCAGTAATTAAAGCAAACAGGATCACACAAGAATAATAATCACTGATATTAGTGGAGGATAATTCAAATGTGTTGAAATGTACGATTGATTATGATTGATTATACATATAAATTTATATACCATATTTTGTGGCAGCTCCAGCAGCAGCATATCAACAGTAAAATCAGTGCTACCATCAAAATGAGTCCAAGTACAGATCCAGCAATTATGTAAATGAAAAAACTTTCAGCTGTGTCCTCAACTGAAGTGCACATTCCTGAATACATACATTCAAAAAGTTATTAGGTAGGTACATTGATAATAATGATTACAATGTGAACAGCCAGAGTGGAAACTGTCATTCTTCTACTAATATTGCCAACCTGATAAAATATTCAACGTGGCAAAAAACATGCTAATTTTTGTAGTTCTCCTTAGAATATATTTGTTGTTCGTAATGTTAAGTTAATAATTTTAATGACTATTGTTGACCTAAATAATAGGTTGTTTCATTGGTTTGTCATTAACCATTGAGCTGATGTTGACTTTAAACATACATTATGTTATTAGCATCACCAGTATACTATAGTAAAATACAAATATTTGGTGACCTCAGCAAGTAAAAAGTTATCACTTTGAGTAACATAGTAATAAGTTCTTAACTTATATCAATTCAATTCTAACAAAATTGTTCTAAATAACATTTTAAAAGGATGGAGTAGTTTTTTTCTATAATTCAAAATAGATACAATACTTGACATAAGTCATTAATTACCAGTTGTAATGCTCTGCCTCAGGTACTGTTGCACAGATCCTATTGTTCTCTTCCCTTCCATGTAGTATGTAGTAGCAGAACTGACTACAAGCACAACTGAGCCATTCTGGCTGAGTACTTCAGGAGAGTCATACTGGAGGTCTAATGCTCTGAGAATTATACAATCTCTGCTGATATCTCGTGTCAACCTTGACCTGCAGGCCACCGTCAGAGAACAACTTCCACTGTTAAAATTAATGACCAGAAAGAAAGACAGTTGTTGGACTGCAATAAAGACAGTATTATTAATTTGAATGAATCTTTTACAATCATCATTTAAACTATTGTCATCTAATAAAGTCATTGCAGCACCTAAAATGTAAATTTGGTATGTAAAATGATGAAGAAAAATTTACATCTTTAATTTGTATAAACTTCAAGGCATGTGATAAACAAACAAATATTGAGATATATTATTTCAAAATAAGTCATTGTTCCCAATAACATTCAATGTACAATGTGAGCTGTATCTGTCATCATGCCATACACTGATTCTGTGCAACAAACATTGTCAATGATCATTATATTTTGTTTCATTTTACTTTTTTATATTAAAAAAAGGCACTTTATTGAATTCTAAGCCACCCATGTAATTAAATTCGTACAATGAGTAGCAGTTTTAAAACTCCAACTGCAAATAAAAATGTTGATAAAAGCAGTCCCCTTAGTTACATGCCAGACTACAATGCAGTGTTTAGCTACATAATACTTATGAACTTTTGCTCATTTGAATCATATATATTTGGTAATACTAAAAAACAGCTTACTATCAAATGTCTTCTGACTGGAAAGCATGAATGGATTAGTGAGAGAAACTATCACGCCAGAGGTTCCCTGTGGTATGTCTATGACCTCATAGATACAAGAACTCTCATTGCACAACTGGTAGGAGTCAGTGCTGGCTATTCTGCCAGCATCTAGCCATTCTAGTGTGACATCAGTGGACAACTGATAGGTAAAGAAGATGCAGTCATAAATCTGGAATTGAATAATATTAATACTTTGTTATGTCATGTTGCCAAACATGCATAGTACTAGTGATGTGCTTCAGCACATATGGCAAGCGAGCTGGTCTGACTGATATTGGAATGCTAGCTGCTAATAATTTTTGTTAAATATATTTGTTTAGTTCAATGTTATTCTTTAGTAACACACAACATTTTATACATACTTGTTCACTGGATACGCCAGCTCAAGACCTGCGTTGTATTATCTCTGTGACTTGACTATTGGACAAAGAATTTTTAAGGGGTAAGCAATCAAATTTCCAAGAATGATATGGGTAAGATTTGATAAACTAACAGTTTTAGTTTAAGCTAGTCACCTTTCCAAAGTACGCTCCATTCAAAATGCTCTACTGTGCCAAGGCTCGTAGATATATCATTATGTTGTATTCTCTTAGTGACTGAGCCATTGGACTTTAGATTTTCAAAACAAATATGTTACGTAAGGTGTATAGCACTAACGAACAGTGCATTAATGAAGTTAACTTACCACATCAGCTAAAAAAATTAATAAACTCAGCTAACTTTGAAAAACTTAACTGCAAATATCTTTCCCATTTTGTTCTGTGTCCGTAGCTCTTTGCCGTTTTTTTTCTTTTCCTAGAATTATTTCGAAGTATTTTCTCCCAAATTTCTTGCACCCGCGCTAATGTTTACGTTTTAAGTAGCCTCCAGGGGTGGACACGCATTTACCTCTTTGAACTTTGCCATATATATAATTATATACCAAAATATCAATTGAGACTCGCTTCGCTCGCCCAATTATTTGTTATCTGTGAGTTGAATTTAAATTATTACATGATTTTAATGTTGTGCACTATTTGCCAATCAAATTTTTTGGCTCAACACATAACTTTTGAAGGGGCAAGGGGAAATGTTTACAAAGGGATAAATACTAATTAAATGAATCACCAAATGTGCGAACCCTCAGTGCTATTAAATACTACAATATAATCTCCCTCCAAAAGAACAAGCAATCTGTTAGCTATTTTTATTGAGGTATCAAAATAGCTTGATCAATGAAAATGGCACATGGAAACGCTGTTTCCATAAGAGAAGAAGCTAAACTAGCCAGAAACACTCACCCATATACATTTTCAACGCGAAACTTCACTTCAACTCCGTTAAATTCCCTGGAGTAATGCTCGGGATCCTGAGCATAAAGCAAACTACAACGCTGGCTGCAGAAATTATTTGTTCACGTGATTATGATGTGACGCTAGGGGGCATTACCCATAAAAGTTGGTACCTACGTGGAGTTGAAAGCGTCGCGTTTTCTCAACGATTACCCCAAAATTTAAATAAAAAGTAGTACAATAAGAGGTCTTAAATCTTGTCTTAAGTTAGTTCATACCTAAATAAATTGTTAATTGTCAATAATCTCCAAAATCAGAGCGTTACAGACAGACCGACAGAGAGACAAACAGACAAGCAGACAAACAGACAAACAGACAGGACGACTACCATAACCCTCATGCGCATGCGCGCTGAGGGTTAAAAATTTAACATTTTGAAAGTCTTGTCTACTATATCACATAGAGTTAGACTCTGCAATGTCTATATTCAGAAGTATAATCTATTATATAGAACATCTAATATGTTTGTGTGTCAGTAATGATGATGACCGATGGTATGTGTATTCATGAATAATTCATGAGTTCAACAATTTCATAAAGCATTGTCATACCTTGATTATAGTGTCATTACATTCAGTTCAAAGTGATTAATTGTAACTAAAAAGCAGGTGGAATAGATGTGGCAAGGCAGAGTAGGCTTCAAAAGGAAAGATAAAAGTACAGAAGAGTAGGCAAAAAATTGACTAAAAAGTCGATGGAATTGGTGAGGTAAGGCAGTATAGTAAAATCACCGAGTAAAGGTTGTGTAAGTTTAAAAAGGGAAGGTGAATGTACGAAAAGAAGGAAACGTTTCGCAAAGCCTTAGTCCACTGTCACTATAGAAGGACAGAGAGAGTTCAGTATCAGGAGAGGTAGACAAAGAAGGAGAAGGGACTCCATGACTGAGCTGAACATTGGAAAAGTGGGGGATAAGAAAACCTAAGATGGTTCAGGAAGAGCCGGAGAGGGAAACTGATGTAACTTTAACCAATGATAGAGAATGACAAAATAAAATTATACTTCTGCATTCTTACTGTGAAATACATTGTATGGCAGGGTACTTGCTAGTATACTTTAATATTCTTCAATATTATTATAAATTTTCTGTAATGATGATAAAAATATCTTCCCAGGGTCTTGTTTACTTCACCAGTTCAGCAAAATATAATAATACAATTAATACATTTTGTGAAGGAAACCAAACTACAATTGCACACACAATAATGTACAGTAATTGAAAGTAACTCACTTCACTAGATATTTCTAGAGTTATAGTGGCAGTATCATCACTGTATAGAGCAGATAGAATTTCCACTGCAGCATCCAGTGGTTCTAAATTAATATGAAAAAGTATGAATTACATAATGAGCTACACAGATATTACTAAATGACCACTGAGTCAGCTTTTCTGAACATAACTGTAGTGTATCATAACTACATGTTTAAAAATAGCACAGTATACTTTATATATAGTAAGAATTAAATGCTACCTGTCCTAAATATTTGCTGATGGATCTGTCTACCAGTTGGTGGGCCTATTCTTCCTTCTATAGCATTGACAGGTTCCAAATCCCCAGTCAGTATTGCTGATCCATTTGTACTAAGTAGTTGAGAATCTGAGGGATTAGCTGCATATATGTCGCAGTCATCGATCAGACGCTGTGTTGACTGCTCTCTACATTCTACTCTTAGCTGACAGTTTTGGCGAAATACATTAAATGTTAAGTTGAATGTCAATCTCGGAACTGCATCAAACATAGAGCAAGAGTCACATTGACAAGTTCTATACTCAATACTATATAAATATACACTATTTCATGCTTTAGCACACAAATGGCAAGCATATTACACAATGTACTTTGCCAGCTATTGATAGGGAGCTAATGTAGCAGGAAGGAAGAGCAATGTACATGACCAGCTCATTGTAAAGTGGATAACACACAACTTGACCTTTACTTATAACATGCACCAATTTCATTTGTAATGGGCTAGTCTGACTATAGAATGTTTTAACGGTTGAAAGTGACAATACAATGCCAAGCAATTTCTAAGATTTATCGGTACCAAATGTATCTAATTTATTATATTACTTACTTGCAATAATCATACCATAAATTTTCCTAAAGTTAATGCACGACAAAATACGCTTGCATGTTTTTGGTTTTATCAGCAGCCACTATTATATTTGCTTTATCCATCTATGTCGCTTTTTAAATAGAGAATTAATTATGAAATTAATTGATGTTCTTTACCGCTATTTTTACATTGGCTATATCCAGTTATAAAATGAGTGAAACAATCAAAATAAGGAGCAAGTCACATATTTCGTGGACACAGAATATTTATTATGTTCAATCAAGTAGCCATACTATTATTATTTCATTAACAATTCAAAATATCACACCTGATTTGTAGTGGTGTTAAATATATCAGAATTTTCCTTCACAGTATCACTTCATTGTGTATCTCTAACAAAAATGCATTTATCCATAGTATGTGTATGTGTTCCTCAATCAATAATAATTTAAAAAACAAAAACAAGCAAACAAATCTAATGACTCTATGGTACATATACTTTATATATATATATATTTATATATATATATAAATATATGTGTGTGTGTGTGTGTATATATATATTATATATAATGTGTATATATTATCGATATAGCTAGCTGTGGGTAATATTATCTAAATAATAATACGCTTGTGTGTCAGTAACGACGACGACAATGACCGATGACCAACGGTGTGTGTATTCATGAATAATTCATTAGCTTTGGACTGATTGGTAAGGAATCGTCATTGCACATTAGGTAAAGTGTTGTCACATTAAGTAGAAATTGCTGGTTAATTAAAAAAAGCGGGTGCAATAGACTATTGAAGGCGGTGTAGGTTTCAAAAAGAGAGGAGAAAGAGAGAGTACGAGGCAATTAATTGTAACTAAAAAGAGGGTGGAATCGGCGAGGCAAGGCTGCCATAGGTTTAAAATGGAAGGGAAGAGAAGGCAAAAAGGCAAGCAATTAGCTAATTGTAACTAAAAAACGGGTGGAATCGACAAATAAAGGCGGGGATTAGTTTCCAAAAGGGAGGCGAAAGTACGAAATAGGAGACAAAAGTTTGTCAAAGTATGACAGAAATTCAGAAGCAGGAGAGATAGGAAAGGGGACTCCATGACTCAAGAAGAAGAGCTGATGAAAGGAGAGGTGGGGTATAAGAAAAGCTCAGATAGTTCAGAAAAAAGAAAGCAGGAGAGGGAAACTTATGTAACCTTAACCAATGGTAGAGAATAGTAACTGAGCAAGATAACTTGTGCTACTGTATTCTTATTCTGCAATACATCAAGTACCACTATGTGGTAGGGTACTTGTATAGATATAATACACAATTTACAAACCTTCATAGTTGATACTGCTGGACAACTGAAAGTTGTTGGTGAATGTAATTTGCATGTTGATAGTTGCATTGCTGATTATGTCGCTGATTTCATAAGGACATGACCTTTCATTGCAGAGTGAAAAGCTGTCATTAAAAATTACTTCATCAGGAGACAATAATTCTATCGTGACAGTGCTATTAGTTGAATAGGAGCACGTGTCACTGCCACTAATCTATATAAAATAGTAAGTGCAAAATTAATTCAAATTATAAAATTTACAAATACCTATAAATGATACCTTAGGCACTAGTAAAGAACACACTTCTTGGATATTTAGTAATATATAGTATTTGTTACCTTGTTAAATAATCTGGATGATGTCATTGATTACTTAAAAAATGTGGCTACATATTGGGGACATTTTAGGGTCTATCTGACTATTCCATTTTGTTCAGAAAGGTTGTCTTTACTCTGTTTTTTTTCAAGGTTTTCTGCTGACTTTATTGGACCCTTACCATAATGTTGACTTGTTATGAACATTGGTAAACCCATAATTAGTACCTTTATATACCCAGCATAACCTAATTAATTTGTCTGGTAAGTATTATCATAAGTTGTGCACCTCTGCTTTGTTATAGTTGAAATTTTGAAACTTACTCTATTATTATTTATCACAGCTGCAATTTGAGAGAGTTCATCATCGTCATAGGTGACAGATAAATATTGTAAAGATGGCTGACTAGGTGCTAAACACAAATAATTGATAATAATTTTAGCGAAAATTGGTTAGCAGTAGTTAAAACAAGGTGAATAATTGAAAATAGGGTATCTAGAAATAAACTATTCATACCAATGCAGTGATATAGGTATTAAAGCATTTATTTCACTTAAAAATTAGCTAATATGCTGTGGTGTCATTTTTTCTATACTGTTGTGGATTGTTGTAGTTGTTGTTGTTTCATTAAGAGAATTAGTTTTTAAGTTGTTATATGTCCACAAGCACACCACTATTATAGTCTCTACTATAATCCCTAAAATTGTGTATTTTGTAATTAAAGACTAACTAACCTGTAATGTAAAGCTGCTGCCGTTTAACAAGCGTAGAGTTAAAGATCCTCCGTCCCTCCATGTATATGACGGAACTACTGGCTCCACCCACTGTAGCAGATCCATTGTTACTTACAAGTATTAGCTCTGAGAAGGAAGAGTTTTCTGCTCTATATATTGCACACTCATTCAATGCAACTTGGCTGGCAATATCTCTGCATTCCACTGTCAGGTCACAGTTTTGGTCATTAAAATTAAAGACCAGGATAAAGGATGGATCAGGCACTAAAGAGAGATTACAGACAGAAGTCAACTCAAAGTTTGATTTAAATGGAAGAACTGTATGACAATCTATAGTATGAAAAAGCTCAAAAAGGACAAACAAACAAAAACACTATACTCCACATCTTGATTGCCTTCAACTTGAACTCTTAATCAGGTGATAATAAAGTTAGACACACCTCAGTAATAAAAATAGCAAATATGGAGGCACGATATGGGGAAAGAGGTTGATTGAGTGAAGCATAAAGAGTTTGTAAGCTCATCTAATAAAAATTGTGAGACATTAGCTGTTTATGTTATATTTTACCACCAACAAAATAGTTTTTTACACAAGAGAAACTCAGTAAAATTATTAATTCTACCTTGTACATTTAGGGATACCAATTCAAAGTTAAGACAAGTCTAAAGATGATTTATTTTTTTTAAGTATAAATTATATTTGTTATTGCAAATATACTTTCGCTGTTAATATTATGTATTTGTCAGAAGTAGGAGAGAGCATAGATTATATGTATTCACAATGCTACAAGAATAGTCATTAACATTATTTTTGTCAACTGCAAGATCGATGAATAATTGTAGTTATCAAATCAATAATGTTGTATCACAAATACAATACACTACTCAACATTTAACATGTTAGCTATGCAAAATTGAAAGAACATCATATTCTGACCGTCATACCTTCAAACATAATGCTGCTAGATAACATGAGTGGATTCGATAGTGTCACAATCACATCTGAAGCATTCTCCGGCACCTTCCCGATCTCATACGTGCAAGCAGCATTATCACAGAGTGTGAAGTTGTCACTGTATACTGCCACTCCCATTGCTAGTAAGGTCAGTTTAACAGTCGTCCTCTCCTGATAGTCACAAACTACACTCTCATACACCTGCACACAACATTCAACATCTAAATGCACAAAGTCTCAAACTTTGATGGAGGCATCAAAGAGACGATTAGATTAAAAAAATTATTGCTTTTACATTATTATTTATTATTATTTACTATTTGAGTCTTATACAGGACCATTATAATTGGTTTGTTGTTGTTGTTGTTTAACTAGTAGAGTATGATCAAAGTATGGGAAAGGCACACGTAGTCTCTCATGAAATTTGCATGTTTAAAACACTACACAACTGAGTTATCAAGTGGATTACGTACACTATGTTGGTTATTGTACAATGGGCCGCTCACATTAATTGGTCATGACCCGTTATGTGTTGCTCTGATATGTGCATGTGAAGTGTGTGAATGTTAAGCTTAAACGTGTAAGATACCAGCATGTAAGATTATGCAAGATGTGGATATGTATATACCCTCAAATACCATCTCAAATAGTGTTACAAACTGGAGGCCACAGAACTATCCCATTCTTGTTGAATTCGGAGGTAAATCCCTGCCTACAGGGGTTCTGTGGACATAACTCTGAAAAAAATGGAGATTATAATCTAAAGGCAAATCACCTTATTGAGCCATGTGGAGTGAAAGACTAGTGTAAAAAGTAGAGGCAGATTTTTTTATAAAGGTTTAGCCCTTTCACTGCTGAATGGTCAGGGGAAAAAAAGTTTTTTTAATTTTTGCTTTCTAGAGATGTCTATTAAGAAAAAGGATGCAAATATATAAAAATGCTGATTATGGACTGTCTGTAGCTAATTCAGATTCCAACATCCTCATGCAAATCTCCATATTTTGCTTAGTCTTCTAATGCGGTCAACCACCTGTCTTACTACACAGAGCAACTCCATCTTTGCTGTTGAATGACTTCTGTAGGCATAAATACCTTCAATATCTTCCGATTCTCTAGAATTACTATCTAAAATGTCGAAGTCGCTGTAAATCCAACTACCTCAACAATTGACTTCCCAGTCAACATTATGAAGTAAGCCCAAAGTACAACCCCGAATGCCACCTTAAGCTGTAGAGATATTGACGCACCGAGTTCAAGCTGGCTATAGTATTGAGTGAGGCAATGCAAAAGAGAATAAACATCGATTTTTTCGAGGAATTACTTGAAATCGCTGTACAGTTATAGTTAGGCAGTGAAGAGATTTGTGTTTTCTAGTATATTATATCAACATAAACATTAAACAAAAAATTATCATAAATACCTTCATGCTTATCTATATGCTAAGGTCCAGGTCACAAATTACAATACTAATTTTACCTGACTTGACAAAGTGATTGAAAAATATTGTATTTCATCATTCCTATAGCACACGGATATATTGTGGACTTCTCCCATAGGCTCTATATAAGAAGCAATAAATTAAAAATTAAAAAGTATACATAAATAATTTCATGAAACGTCGAATTATTTATATCGTCAATATTGCCTGTTAAAAAGAGAAAAAATTGCTATTGTATATACATGTATGTGTGTGTGTGTATGTGTGTGTGTGTGTATATGTGTGTGTGTGTGTGTATGTGTGTGTGTGTGTGTGTGTGTGTGTGTGTGTCGTGAGAGTTACCATTTTAACTATTTTAAACCATAGTTACATTTTTGATCAGAGTAAAAGACAAGATAAAAAGAGCAGATATATTGTTCTTTTGTGGGAGAAATATTCCCAGTTAATAATGCAGCGAGGGACCTTCAAAATACCGACGACAAGATAAGTGCATTTTGTTCCTTTTCTGCCTTCAAACAAAAAGAATGGTAATGGAAGATGATATCTGCCAACGTTCACCAGGCAAGCCTCCATGTCAGTTATACACAGGGATGGAGTAACCACTGGTGAAAGAAAGCTTCCTACTAATAAAAAAAACTAGATTTTCTTTCGTAGCTAATAAAAACATGATAAAATCACTTTATATCATATGTTTTATGCATCTTACTCTATTTTGTAGACAAAAAAAAAAGCTCTATGTGCAATTTAAACTCTCTTTGTGGTACAAAATATTTTTCCCCAGGCGATTTGGGAGGGAAATAAATCCATGTCTGTTACAACAACAACTATGGTACGTATAAATATATACAATCATATTCCCTGGAAGTAATGCATTAACTTATTAACTTACCTGATTGGTTGTTCAAACCAGACACATTAAAAGCTCTAAAGCTTGTTCTCGTATCTTCAAAGTCAACACTACATATCACTTGTTCCACTCCATTTTGAACCAACAAACTTGCATTCACTACCAGCTGGACCACCACACTGATGCCACTTGATACGTTAGAGAAGCTCTCCACCACCACATTGAATTGATCATTATCAGTATAAGTTAGTGGGAGTGATGATGATGAAAGAGTCAAGTCCAGTAATACTGCATCAGTTTCATTGCTATCAAACAGCCAAGTCAGCATATAGGGACTGTCAGTGTCATTCTCCAGTGAACATGAGAAAGTAGTCACTTGTGGGCACAAACTGCCATCTGGAGAGTCCGGATCAGCAGTCAGACTGAATAACTGACACTCTAAATACAATATTAGGTGTAAATTGATGTAGGATCAGTAACAATTGGAATAATGATAATTGAGCATCATATTATTGCATAATGTCTTTAATTCTTCACCTATTCTAATGGCATCACGTTTTTCCTTGAAAGACAAGATTACATATTTACAAAAATATGGAGTTAAACTGAAAGTAATTTGGCCTCACAACTCCTTTGTCTTACACTATATATTTCAATAATACGGACAAAAAGCAGCGACTTTGTATGACTGACTGCATACTTCACTACAAAGTCACAAGATTCAAACTATACAGAGAATTCAGTTATCATGAGTCTATGAAACTACTATTTCATGCAAAAATTGACTTAGCTAATTATTAAATCTCCTGGGTTTTTAGGTAACACTTGTACTTACGTCCAATTATAGCCGACAGTAAGAAATTCAGCAGGACCACACCCCTTATAATAATCTGTGAATGACATAAAATATGAATCATCAGGTTTATTGTTAATAAAAGGTAATGCAGAAATCATTTTTAAAAAATCATAATAATTAACATTTTCCGTCAGATTATTTTGAATACTGGGCTAAAACATGAATTACTTATTATTATCAATTTTATTCCATTGTTGAATAATTAACTACCTTTACTGTGATCGAATCATAGATATGAGTCATTTCTATAAGAGTTCATGCACTATACCCAGCTATAAACTACCATAATAAGTAAACACAAAGGGGCTAAAATTATTCCAATGCATCCAGCTAGCTAGAGATACACTATAATGGGAAAAAGCACACTGCTTGTGCCGACTTCTCATAACCATAACAGTCAATCTTTCAGTCACGAGAAAAGTTGCTCTTATTAACAGTCAATCCGTCAAGAAAACTTACTCCATTCATTCCAGGATAGCACTACAGCTTCGCGAGCCTTAGCCGAGTATGCTTGTAAAATCAGCCCCGCCCAACTGTTTTGTCATAATGCACACCTCTAGCGCGGTTCTATCTGTAACGCCCCTTTTTAGCACCGAGTCAGCCACACCCACATATTGCATAATTCACGTCAGGGTGTTTCCAGAGGCGCGTGCGGGCTCTTAGTTAGTAGTAGGGAAAAGCTGTCTAAACAAGTACTGTATGTGTATATTGTGGACGTTTGAGTGAAACCCTTCACCACACACACTCTTGATTTTTGAGCAACTGAATAGCTAGAGCGAGCGCATAACTGGTAACGCGATTTAGAGCAGTTTATCGGTGGAATTAAATTACTCTAGATGTTGAAAGATCAGTGTACTGAGGAGATACCATAATTCCTATAGTGCTATTCTATAGATTTATTGCCTTGGTTCCTATTATATATTTGATGTATCTGTATAACTAGTGGCACCTGTAACGAAGTGCATGGTGAGGGTTGGAGGAGACAAGCATCCATCCACCCCCCTCCCCCTCCCCCCCACCCCCACCCCCAAGTTTTGGAAGGGCTCTTGATAGTTGATGGGAAGTGCACGCCCGGGTCTCTGACTCTTCAACACCAAGAAGCCCCACCCCAAGCCACACCTATGACCTCACATCTCCATGGATTTAATCTGACATAGCCAGACCCTTTACCTAAACGCTACACGGGGAAAGGGTGATCTGGTGTCAAACCAATCTTATTCCAGTTTGTACCAGATGACAACATTCCTGCATGGCCAGTGAAATCGCTGTAAGCATGTCACATGATCAATTGAGGTTTAAAACACCCGTGCCACCAGAAGACAATGAATCAATTGGAACTACTGTGTGGTTCTTCGACCACAGACTATGTATGAATATCTTTTCCCATTAAATTGCATTCTACAAGTACCATACATGGAGACCAGACCCGTACAAATTAGATTACGTAAAAGTAACATTACTTCAAAATCAAATCATCAATTATTGTAGGTTGATATTAAAGTTTAATATAAAATTTTGAAGCTATAGAGCTAAAGTGAAGGACTTTTCATATTTTGTAGGACTTATGTTGCTAATATTTCTACATGAAGCAATGGAATTACAAAAACAAATAATTACAACAAAAAAATGCAGGATAACAAATTCACACAATTTGAGTTAGCTATATGACACAACTATTACACATTACAAATACAATAAAAAGTTAATATTACATGTTCTACTAGTTTAACTGTCATACTCAATGTCTATGACTTCAGAAACTTCTGTCGCAAGACTACTCATTTCCATGTCCTTGAGTAGCTCACAAAAGCCCTTCCATCCATACTTGTATCGCTTGTCTGCAGAATCACGCTTCCAGATGACAATGAGACCTCTGCAGCACTTAATTAGATCATTGTTATGCTTTTCCTTAATTAAGTGGACAAAATCATCAAATTCCAGATAATTACTCATGTCTTCCCACTTCGTACAAATCTCTTCAATTAGATTCTTGGAATGTGTGTTACCGTCAGCATCAATCCATTTTAAAAATCGGAGATTCCCAATGTTGAACTTCTTTCTCCTAGACTCAGGCACTGCACAATAATACAAATTGATAATATTATTTTCATTTAAATTGTCTAATAAAAAACGATTTATTTACACATTATTATTAATCTTAACTAGTAATGTACTCCAGCACAAATGACAATTGAACCATTGTGCAACAAGTAGTCTAAACAATGCATAGCTATAACAATTTAATTTTTCTCATACTTCAAAAATGTTTCATCACATTGTTATTACAGTTTCGAAACTTATATAAAGATAGCAAAAAGCGTTCATTTATTTAGTTTGCTTGAAGTTAATGCTCTATCCTTTATTCACCTAATTGAAGAATCAGTCCATTTTTCCTACAAGTAGCTACAAAACCATTTTTTAACAATATGGAATTACTTTCTTACTCAATTTTTTCGAGCAGTGGTACAAAGCTAATTCTGTACAGTAGTTCCTGACAAAAAGTCCCCCTCCATTACTAAAAAATGAGTAAGCGATTACATATGGTAAATTTTCAATGCCATGGTAATTACTCCCACTTGGACTTAAAAAAAAAACGCATTTACAGGTAACTAGCAAGTACCCTACCATGCAGTGGCGCTTCAGAATTTTTGCAAGTTAAGAATACAGTAGTATAATGTACTAAATTCAGTATTCAGTTAATTGTTTATTTTGTGCTATTCTTTAGCTAAGTAATAGGGCTGGCATCTATCTTGTGGCCGATACAATCCTAGCAAACCACTAGGGTTTCTTTTCACTGAGTCCGTAGTTTAATAATAATTGCCACACCCCAGTACTTCTTCCCCCCTCCCCACCCCACCAAAATGAGAAAGCTCATTTTAGTCTTCACAACTATTTGCTAGCATTCTGCTATCATAGAAGGAATCAATTGTGGGGATCAGTCCCACACATAAAACTATTTTTAATCCATGAGAAACTTATTCTTAATTTGCACTGTGCTACTAGCTGGCAGTTGTGGAACATTCCTATTGGTCATTTGGAAATTGCTCGTGGCAGCTACCTCAGGGTATAAATAGCAGCTGCCTTAGAGATTGTTTAGATATACACCTTAGCAACTATTTTGTGTAAACTTAATAACTTTGTGGTTAGTTATTGTATCATTTGTGGTTCTATGTTATCTTGATGTCATTAAATGTATTATTCTTATTGATATTTAACTAAACTATCTGTTGAAGAATTAGAGACAATTAATTAAGTATTACAGGATTTACTTTTAAAGAAGGATTGGACTAAAACCTTCACATCAATGTAGCCTACTTGTGACGATCATTCACACAAGGAATGTTCTAGACAGCAACCTAGTCTGTCTACACCCGACTAGCAGTCAACCTGCCCCCGTTCATAATCACCGGATGAGTTTACCGATGTACATGCAAACGTATATGTAAAGTAACTAATTATCTTCAATTTTTAATTGTATTCCCCTGATAATGTCTTGTTCGCTTCGCTCGCTTGCTAATAAGTGAAAGTATGCTATGTTATACCAACATTTAAAAGCACCAAATAACAACTACTACTCACAATTATTATGACCGCAGTGACAGCAAGAGATTTATATAATAAGTCAACATATTTAATACACATACACACAATGCATCTATATAATAATAGCTTGTGTGTCAGTAACGATGACGACGACGACAATGACCGACGACGGCGTGCGTATTCATGAATAATTCATGAGTTTTGTATGGTTCGGTAAAGCGTCGTCCCGTTATGTTAAGTAAAGTGTCATCACAGTCAGTAAAATGTGCTGGTTACTTCTAAAAAGCAGGTGCAATAGACGATGTAAGGCGACGTAGGTTTCGTAAAAGAAGGCGAAAGTACCGAAGAGAAGGTAAAAGGTGATTAATCGTAACTGATGGAAACGGCGAGGTAAGGCAGTATAGGTTTAAAATGGAAGGGAAAAGAAGGCAAAAAGGCGAGCGATTAGCTAATTATAACTAAAAAGTGGGTGGAAAATCGACAAGAAAAGGGGGAGTTAGTTTTCAAAAGAAAGGCTAAAGTAGAAATAGAAGACAAAAGTTTCTCAAAGTAGGATAAAAATTCAGAAGCAGGAGACATAGACAAAGTAAAAGGGGGTTCCATGACTCAAGAAGAAGAGCTGAAGATAGGAGAGGTGGGGTAGAAGAAAAGCTCAGATGGTTCAGAAAAAAAGAGAGTAGGAGAGTGAAACTTATGTAACCTTAACCAATGGTAGAGAATGATAACTGAGCAAGATAACTTGTGCTACTGCATTCTTACTTTGCAATACATCAAGCTCCATTATGTGACGGGGTACTTGCTAGTATGGATATAATACCTCTCAGATCAGTATTTTTTACTTATAATAATCAATCGTAATAAGTCGATTTAGCTACATCATTTTTATAAATTGTGTTAAATAATTTAGTTTTAATCTACTTTAAGTTGCTGGTAGAATTACCTGCCAAGTTAATAATAGTGTATAATGTTTCATCATCATCATCTGGGTCAGTATCATATTCCTGCAACCACAAAAAAATGGAAGTATATAGGATTTTCTCATAATAACTAAAATTATAATATTGATAATCATAAGTTCTGGTAGTGGGAGGGGGTGAGGGGGCACAAGCCTCCTCAGATTTTGACATGGAGGGGTCCTTGCCTCCAGATTTTGTCCTAGCAATAATATTTTTAGTTGGACTGCAAAGCTAAATTATGTACAGGCTGAATAATGTTGTGATTTTTGCTTGTCTAGACTACAATCAATCAGTCTCAGCGTTTCTGGTTTCATCTTTTACAGTGCTCTTTAATTGAAGAAAAAACAACTGAGGTTGAGTAGCTATAAGCATAGGTCAAGGTTTAGGAATAGCTTTATTTTCCTAGATGAACACCGATATTTGCACCCTTGATAATAATTGTGAGCTAAAGCACAAATTGGTGGGTGAGTAGGCCTATCCTATAATCATCACAGCAACTAATTTTCTATGTAATTAGACTACACTCAAATATTTTCATTACCCTATTAGAATATGGTCAAGTTTGACATTGATAGCCCTCACCTCATCTTTACGGAACATGCTAGCTGCACAAATCTTGTAGGTAAACTTCTAGCTAGCTAATCTTATTTTTACTTCAGCCGAGCATGAACTATGATCTATTCATTGTTGTAAATTAACTTCCGTTTATGCTGTCCAAACTGTCTGTGTTTTACTTAGCAGTGATTAAACTTATAAAATCTGTAATTTAAAGACACACTACCATATTTCATGACAAATTCTTTTAATGTAAAGTATGTGCAAGATAATTTAAGCATATTTTAATATAATTTGGTTCCAGTTTAATAATGTAGTAGGCTTGTGTTCCTAAGTAATGTTACAACAACAACAACAACAACAACAGAAACAACACACTTTCTTTCAACTAAACTATTCCTGGCTAGCAATGATCAATACTGTCATGCCCTACCAGCAAAAAACAAACACAAAAAAAAACAAAAAAAAACTGGTAATGTTGAGATTTAGCTGTTGATTCACTTTTTCTCCTATGCCTTTACTAGTAGACATACCAGTATGGACATTTGTTGAGGTGGATCTTGCACTACCTATAATGACATGCATAAATACTCAAATAAAGTGTCATTTAATTAAACACTATTTAGTAGACATACTGGAGACTGATCAGCTCCTATATTGTATATAAGTTGTATAAAACTTTAAATACATAATGAGGTTAACTCGAAGAATTACTTACTGAATTTGACTCCGAACTCGATCCCTCAGGATTCTGTAAATACATAATCAGATCACTTATTATTAAAAATTACATGAGCTATCACAATGAGTGTTAGCTATTGTAGCGTACCTTTGGCTGGTTCATACCTAGCTCATCCTACAAAACCATATGCACAAGTTCAGATAGAAATTGCATTATATCATTGGTTGAAAACACTTAACCCAACATCCTCCTGTAGCTATCCTTAAGCAGAGTAAGTTAAATTATAACTATTGAATTATAGAAAATAATTATGTGACAGGTAGCAATTTATAAGCTAGGGAAGTCATAAGTAGCCATTTAAAATAGTAACTAGACACAAATATTGAACAACCTAACAAATAAACATTATAATAGCTTAGGTAACTACCAATATTTTATCAATGTACTTACTTCAGTATTCTTTTTTATCTTATGAAGCCTAAAATTAAATAAGAGTAATTTTAAAATTTTAATTAATAATAGTACATTATAATTCATAGCTAAGTGAAAAGTGACAAAGAAATTATGAATTTTGTGCTCTTTATTGTGTAACCATAAGAGATGAGAGTTGTAGAATCAATATCTACTCAACACACATTAAGCCAAGCTTTGTATACATGTGGATAAAACATGTTTATGTAGGTTCTGGATATCACACATACTTACCACTAATACAAAGAAGAAAAAAATTTCTGTAGTCTAATAATTACATTTCACTATACACTGACACAAAACGTTCAATTGATTTACCGTGAAAATTTATGTCTTCTCACAACGTAGATAGTAACAGCTACAATAACAGCAATAGAAACCGCTACAAGCACCAGTGCTATCACTATCCCAGCAATTGATCCTCCATTAATGCTCACATCATTGTCACATGTTTCTGCAAGTACATAGTTTTATAGAATAATTAAACTGGAACCTAATCTGATCAAAACTTAAAAGATATACCTATTATAGCTATGGAAACTATAATCCTTTGACACTATGCTTGTATAAATATGAGACAAAGACTCTTGCACTTTATTTTGTTGCACACTAAAAATAATTCTAATCAAATCTCTGTAGAATCAAATCAGCAACCAAAAATATTGGCCATATGACAAGGTGACTTGTTAAACAGAATTGAAAATAATATATAGTTTTATATGGTCACTAGAGCTCACAAATGGATAATTGGAGCATAAACATATTTCAGAATCACTGGCATGCTTCAATTTGAATACTTCTAATAGAATAATGAAGTCACTTTCAAAGATCAGATTAGAATAATTCAGTCATTCGCATCTGAAAGAATTATAATAGTAGCAAATTGTCTCAGTTCTAACATCCAATATTATTGTTAATTAAAACTAGACATGATTATAGGTTATTTGATAAGCTCCAGCAGAGAATTGATAAGACTATACCTACTGAATTGAATGCTTAATCTCACCTGTCGTATTGTATACTTGCTGTCTAGTTACATTCCTGAATGTACTTTCAAAATAGTAAACAGTGTCTGGCTGCACATCCAATGTGGTGGATTCACCGCTGAGTAATGCAAGATTGGAAAAATTTGAATTCATTGTGTAAAATATCTGACAGTCAGTCAGCACTTCATTGGTAGTGATATTTTGACATTCCACTGTAAGGACACAACTCTGGCTGTTCAAATCAAATGCCAATCGGTGAGATAACTCTGGAACTGTAAAAATACACGACTTAATTATAAATTGTTGTTATTCTTTTTCAAGTTTATTGATTATGTATATGATAAACTATCCTTTCATAAATCACAAAATAAAATAATCTGAATAAAATCTGGTAATATTAAGTGCTCTTAATCACTAGAACTTGTAAACATTACAAAATATACAATAACATATGCGTTACCTGAAAAAGTTGAGAAGTTAGATAGCTGTAAGCTGTTGCTTGCAGTAATTCTCAAACTGAGGATGCCATTTCTGGGCGTGGTCTGAATGCTATAGAGACACGTATTCTCAGTACAGAGGTCAGAGGTGTTACTATAAATAATGTTTCCATCAGCCAACAGCTCAAAGTTAGCTGTGGTATTCTGCTGATAAGAGCAAGACACTTCAGAATACACCTAAACATCGAGACATGCAATCAGGTAAGGGATTAATAAGCTCACATTACTTGTTAAACATTCGCCGTTGAAAGAATGAAGCCTACATCTATAATAATTAGCTTATTGTTTAGTTTCATGTCAAATAATCTACCTTAGTTATATATATATATATATATAATTATATATATATTTATATATATATGTTAATAGCAATTGGCCTAGGTACCAGTCATCCTACATGCAGTGAAGACATCTAGCATAGAGGATAAACTACTTATAACAAACTTCAGAGCAATCTGCCAAGAAATTTCACTCTCAGGCTGTACTTTCACTCATCATGCCTCATGAAAAGAAATTATCCTGCTACCAATTTTCTGGGCTTTACAGATACATTGCACACTATGGCATTGAAAAGTCTTTACCATATATACGTAATTTAAAATTGAATAACTATTTTTGTAGCTAGCAAACTAGCTGATAAGCTGTAGTGCAATAGTAGCTACTATGATAGAGTGTACTGATGTTGGTGACAAAACACCAAAGGATATCATCTACGGACACCTCCAACTCAGTTTACCTGATATACAAAGAAGAAGAGCCAGAAAAAAGCAGCTGCACAGATCCACAATAAAAACTGAAGGGAATAAAGTACGGGAATCCGTGCTCATTCAGTACTTATGACCAGTCAGTAATTGAGACTTTTGTGGTGGATAATAGATGGGGGTCGAAAAATTGGGATCTATGCTACATTTTTAATGATCATTTACTTAAATTATTTCATAAGGGACTACACTAATTAACTATTCAATAATTTATGTAGCAAGTTATTGCAATAAGCATACCATGAGTAATCACACTTAGCTATACCTGAGATGATAGATAAGCAAAAATTTGTAGATTTCCATTAATATTATACGTGGCAGATAATCCATCCAGCAATACAGTGGGAGCTAAATTGAAGTGTATAAAAACACACATGAAAAAATTACATGGATTAAATCATTTTTACTCTAAGCATACTAAAAAAAACAGAACCATTCAAAGTCTTCATATTAGCAGTCTTCATATTAGCAAAAATAAGTACATTATGTTATTGAAACTGAGTGGAATTTTAATTATCACTTGAAAATTTCACTTTCAACTAAGAGTCTATAAAACAATCAGCTAAAAAGAGTATGATTCTATATAGAATGTATAAGCTGCATAAATTTGAATTTGTACTGCCTGTGACATGACACCACAGTGACTCAGACCTTTAATATACTTATAGTTTTACTAAGATAGGGACAATATACTTGTGATTCAGTCATTCTTGGGCTGAAATAATTATAATTATAGGACATTTTTTCACTTTTTAACAGCCAATATTTTTAATTATTATTAATTGGGTAAAGTTATAATTAAAAATAATAATTAATTGAGTTATAATTAATAATATTGGCTGAAATGATTGTTAGCAAGTCAATCATCCTTTCCCATTCTAGATTTGTCTACACAGCAAATTTACAAAAATGAAATTTATTAGTATTATTATTCTTTACTGTAGTACCTCTCCTATAAATTTCAGTGATTGTTACTCTGCGGCTATTTTCTGGTCTTGGTTCTCCCACACCAAACACGCAAATGATTTCCATAACTCTCATTTCGGGTAGGGATTGAGAATCAACAGTGAGATGAGAAATGGCGTAATATCTATCATTTGTAATTTGAGTCGCATTTTCCAGTACTATAGTAATATTATCAACCTGAGCAGTCACTGGGAATATATCAGGTAGTGGCCTTAATGGTTGACGATGTATCGTGGAATCGCCTAGTCTCATCTCGCCTTCGAAGTACCAAAAGATATTAGGATCGAAGGTTGGTGTAACATTATATGTGACCGTCTACGGGAAAACCAGGCACAACGCGGCGTGCGTTATATCGAGAAAAGATCGATCGATTTCTTAAAAATGTATTGTTTCAAGCCTACGGAAGGGAACGGTTAGGTCTAATATAGCAGGAACGACTAAAGATGCGACGATAAAACTTGGAGAGCTCAATATCTGGACGCCGACAACTCCGTAAGTGCAAAAAAAAAAAATTCGAAGGTGCCGCGTTGTGCCTGGTTTTCCTATAGACGGTCACATATATATTGCATAGGAAAGTGGTGCTTTCAGGACAGAGGGTTCCATTTGGACCTTGAGGACTTGCAGTAAGCGTAAATACTTCATTTTTAAACATTGCACAACATAGACAATACTAACAATAATACTGTATCCTTTCAATTGTAGCTTACCCGATGAGCTTTGAGCATGCACATCTACAAGATAAAATAAAACACTTTATTAATGCATTTTCACTCACCTAGTTTCCCATTTATCGCTCTGCAATTAGTCTCAATCAATAAAAAGCCTCTGTGAAATTCTTTTGATGTTCACTCTATACAATTTTTATAATAATACCCTGATGACAACAGTATGTGCATTCATGAATAATTCATGAGTCAAGCCCAGGTTGGTAAAGTGTCATCTCAAAATGACATCATATGGTGGTGTACAAGGCAATTAAGGAAACAAAGGTGATTCGAAACTACGAGTAATTATAACTAAAAAGCAGGTGAAATCAGGGAAGAAAGAGAGCTGAAAAGGAAAACTAATTTGATTAAACCAAGTAATAGAAGGTCATAGGAATGGATAAAACATACACTGCAGCATTCATAATCGAACATTGTTACATCAGGAGTTACTCACTGTGTGGTGAGGTACTTGCTAGTACAATAACATTACTTAATTAAGATATTGTGATAATAACATGAGGTAGTCAGATATTTCAAAAATTTAATAGCACATAGTTACAGTTATGCAACATACCCAGAATACTATGAAGAAATAGAAACGAAAACACCAGAGAAGAAAAAGATCTCCACTACATGAAAAATATGACATGAAAGCAAAATTTTGACAATTTATAATCAATCATCACAATAAAAAAAACTTTAATAGCTAACTTGAAATAATTTGACAATAATTGAGTCTGAATTATGGGGGAAATAAAAATTAAATAAGTAAATATTGGTCTGTATTATTAATAGGCATAACTTCGTAATTGTCTAATCACATCTAAATCCATTGTAATTATAATTGTGGCTACTTCTAGGTACATGTTCTCATGATAGTTTATCCTACACATGAACTGCTATGCTTTATATGAGAATTTCATTGACGCTAACTTTTTACTGTGTATACAATACTTTCTCAGGAATTGTCAGAAAGAAAGTCTTTGCTAACATAGAAATGTAATTCAGCAAAGCTGTACACTAATGAGCTTGGGATGTGTGTGTGTGTGTGTGTGTTGTGTGTGTGTGTTTGTGTTGTGTGTGTGTGTTCAATCTAATTTTTATAGGCAAGGTGTATCTTTTTGCCATAGGCTTTTCTATTAATGCACCAATGCATGGTAATATTTAGAAATATTTTATTATTGAGTATTTGTTGAATGCAACAGAAAGATCAACAGAAAAGAAATAACCAGTGAGCTAGGGAGGTTAAAAAATGGGTGCACAGAGCTACCCAAATAGTAGGAAGGAGGATAGTGAGGTGATAAAAAAATAATAAGATGATTGCTCAAACAAGAGTTAACAACAGTACTACTCTATATAGCAGGTGAGCTGTAGTATATACATATTTATATCCCAACCCCATTAGCTAGTTTACAACCTTCTACAACAACAGGTCTTTCCCTTGAGCCAGGTCCATTTAGCTCAATTTACTGTACTATATGTGAATCATTTCTATAGTAATATGCATTGCAATGAGCCTTAGGGGGATGTGCAAACTATTTTTGGAAAAATTAACATCATTGTGATGCTAACGGTTTAACCCCTCCTCCACCCACTTTAACATCATGGGGCACGCCCCTTTTATGATAGGGGAAACGTAGCTTCAATTCACGATTTGTTCTGACCACTCAGATTTGTGGCAATGATATCAGTGTGAGGTGAATCTTCCTTCCCTCACATTCATTAAACTAATATTTAGTTAATTTCTGTCGTCATATCAATGTCAGTCATCTGATTGAGTTCTATATCACGCACACTCAACTACTTGGCATGCATGAGGTTTTCTATATGACAAGCGTATGACCACGAGGTAGTTAGTAAATTTTTCAGTCTATATCGGTTGTTAGATACGTTTTAACTTCTGTGATCGTCTAGTGTGGGTAGCTAACAGAGTCTCAAGAGGCCGTAGTTATCCCCAACATAGATTGGTGATTAATTCTGGTGGCGGCAACTACTTGCTGTTCATCAAGGTGTTCACAAACAAACCCAGTTTAACGTCACAATCAGCATAGTGCCCATTCGACCTGGCAGTATAATCCTGGCATTATAATCGACACTATCTTCTTTCTTTAATACATTTCTAAACATAGTTAACTGCTGCTTGGCAGCCAAGACAACATTCAGTCAAAATAATGCACCCAAAACCTTAACGTGGTGATGAAAACCCTCCCTCCCCCTTAGTGTCATAATGATGTCATTATTAAAAATAAAAAAAATAGTTTGGAAAGGCCCACTTACAGTTTCAATATTTGATATGAATCATCATTCCTGTTATTCCTGTTATTGACTAAGTTATAGCAATAAATACACTTTATTATACATTATAGCAGTCCAAACAATCGCAATTACTGCTCGTCTGTAACACCGCACTGTTTGATACGTCACAAGTGGAGTTGAAGAGAGAGCAACACATTTCTGGCTAGACTTTATATGCTTAGATACTTACCCAATGCGCATAATCCTGCAGGAATAAGGACAGAGCCACAAATAACGCACCAGCTATCAGAGTACCACCGCCAAGGACACGGAGCAAAGAACGGAACAGACTGACACAGACCACACCGCAACTAGCGCACACACCGCAACTAGCGCACACACCTAGCAATGCTAACAGCCCCACCCATCTAACTTCTGTTTGGAAGTAAGGGTGGTTAGAACATTCAAACCCTCATGAATACGTGTACATGTAATTGGTTTAATTGGATGTAGCTAATTGTATCGCAAACTAGCTACACAGTAGCGTGCCAGGCCTTGTTTTACGGAGGTGTACTGTAAAATTACTGAACAAAATACAAACCAAATGTACAACTAGCTATGTTTTACCATTGTAGTGTAATTCAAATCTATTATTCTAGGAAAAAAATGCTAGCTAATATAATATGGCAGGGCATACCGCTCTATACACACATATATGTAGCTACTGAGTCTGTAAAGGGTCTGGCCTGATAGACTAATCTATACTAGTGTTAAAAACAACAACTAATTTTGTGTTTAGCTGACACATGTGCGACTTAGCAATTAATAGCATACATTTGACGACCCCACCCACAACCTTCACCGGATTAGTAGGTAAGGCACCGCCTAAGTTGCAGAGGATACGATAATAAACATTGTCGATTCTCTAGTATGATAACTTTGCTATTTCAAAGAATCATACACTCCAAACTTTATTCTATTATTAAACACCAACAAACTAAAAGTAAAACAACCCATCATGACCACATGTATAAGTCAAATTGCAACATTTAACAAGTTCTCTATTCTGAAGTGGCATCCTCTTTCTGGTCTGATTCTTTACTGCTACTTCCTCTGATTCTTCCTCCAACAGTTTCTTTAGCTTTCTCTGCTACATCGTAAATAGATGATAGAGGACCTGTTCTGTCCTTATGCCACACTGTGTCCTTAAATACAAACCATAGACTGCTGGCCCAAATGAACGTGGCCAACCAACCAAGGATCTAGACACACGCACACAGACACACACACAAAACAACACAAAGCAATTAATTAGTTATTATTATTACTATTATTATAATCACCATTATCCTCATCATCATCATCATCATCTCTATCATTATTGCTGCATGTACTCCTAACAAGATAAAGTTGATGCTTAGTTTAACCCTTTCGACGCCGTAACCGTATATATGCAGGCGAGAGCAAGTCCACGTTCTCCAAAAAAAAAAAAAAAATCTATTTTAGATTATGCCGTCATTTCTTTTTTATACATAAAGTAGGCATTGTACTTTCTTTAAAAAATATTGAACTCGTACGGGCAGGTTGCATATATATATATATATTTTTTAATTGTCTGAAAACTGAGATTGAGAAATTTTTTTGACCAAGAATTTTCAGGACACCGAGTGCCCAAATATTTTGTTGCCTACGGACTTCAAACACTCAGAATAGAAAGTATGAAACCTATAGAGAGTCCCTCAACATTTTGAAAGAATATGAATGTAGTTTTTCCTACCAGACATCAAGAGCAATCGATTGGGCTAGTTCCGGTTAATTTTCAGGCTATAGAAGCTTATTTTGCTTGTTACAAAGGCTATAGCTACCTACTTTACATGCCTGGCTGTTTGTTTGTCGTATTTTGCAGTTGTTTTGCGGTAGAAATTCAAAGATCAAATTTGAATTCTAAAAGACGTCCGTAGTTTTGAAGAAAGTCGACGTCAAAAGGGTTAAAACAACAACAACAACAACAACAACAACAACAATTAGCTAAAGGAATAATTATCTATATAATAATACGCTTGTGTGTCAGAACAATGATGGTGACCGACGACTACAGTGTGTGTATTCTTGAATAATTCATTAACTTAAAACAATTTGGTAAAGCATCGTCATTTACTTGAATGGGTAAAGTTTCATCACGTTGTGAGAAAGTGATAAACTGTGACTAAAAAGCGGGTGGAAGAGACGAGGGAAGGAGACGTAGGTTTTAAAAAGGAAAGCGAAAGTATGAAAGTTGTGCAAAGCCCTAGTCCACAATCCAAATAGAAGGACAGACAGATTCAGAAACAGGAGAGGTAGACAAAGGAGAGGTAGACAAAGGAGAAGGGACTCCATGACTCAAGAAGAAAGAACTGAAGAAAGGAAAGGAGGGGAATAAGAAAAGCTGAGATAGTTTGGAAAAAAAGAAAAAAAAGAAAAAAAAAGAGAGCAGGAGAAGGAACTGATGTAACAAATAACTTATATTACAGCTGCTTTCTTACTTCGCAATATGTCAAGTGCCCCTGTGTGGTGGAGTACTTGCTAGTATATTATTAATTATATAACCTCTTATTTGTATAGTTTATCAATAAATTCAATAACTTTACTAAATTATAATATAGTTTAGATTTTCTAATTGAACTTATCACATATTTCACCTTCAATAAATAAAAAACCAAAGAAAGTGTCAACAACAATCTGTTGTATTTTTAAATAGTTTTGTTTTACCCCTCCCCCTTCATGTTTTGCCCCTCCCCCTTCATGTTTTGCCCCTCCCCCTTCATGTTTTGTTTACAGGTTCCAGAGATACTACAGTATTTGTGCATAAATAATGAAGTCATCAAATTTTATTTTGTTATCTCAAAGAATTTTGACATACATGTAACCATCTTACGCTAGTCTTCAGACGTTGAGCTATCACAGGCTTAGATATTTTACTAGACATGACTGTAAACCTTTACTAGAGACAAACAACTCTTACTAGAGACACTGCAGGCAAGAGGAAGGTTTGCACTCGGCCATTGAAGTCTCCGAAGCTGCCAGAACAACCCAGACAAGCACTGCCAAACGTTCCCAGCTTGTTGGAGACGTAGCCGTTGAGTTGTGCCACGCCTACTGACCACGCGATGCAGGCCACCAGGTAGAGCAGAGCAAATGCTAAGGACAAGAAGAAATCCTACAAGGCAACAAACGCACATAGACGGAATGGTTAAGGTTCAAAATCTTATGTGCATACATCATGCTATCCTATAGTCTAAACATCCTGATCATCCTTGTACACATACGCACATACAAACAAACAACTAACAAACACTCAGGTGCACACACAAACATCTGAGTGGTTACTAATTGTACAGCCATATTCTCCTTTATCACAAATTACTAACCCCAACATCTCTTTTGCCAAATTCCTTTAATTGGAATGAAATATTGAGAAAATATACATCTTTCATGAAGTTATTAGTGTAGTGACTGTAACATTAAACTTCTCCACTCTCCTTTATGATCTACTTGACAGTAAAATGTATACAGTCTGTAGCTTATTATCAAAGTTTTTCTCAGCTACATGCTATACATTGAAACTTTCTCACCTAAGGGGTCTAGGGAAAAGCAAAGGATGAAAACTAATCTTAGTTATCGCCAGGGAATTGACCTCGGTTTCAGCCACCAGTGCTCTAACCACTGAGCTATGACAATCCACGACCGCCAAGACCTTTTCACATTCTACCTTTATACTGTTGAGTAGTACCTTTTGCTGCAGTCTCGTACTCAACAGACCACCAATTAGGTGCCGTCAGAACACCTTTTTGGTGTCGACCGGAAACACCCCCCCTCCGGAGAGGATGATAAAGCCTTTTCAATCCACGAATTATGGCGACCGTTTTTTAGACGCTGGTGTTTGAAGTTAAAATTAATCATACAACATAGCTACTGGTTGAATCTAGCTAGGGAGGCTCGCTCGCCATTTGTGCTGCACACTAGTTTATTACATACATAATATATTAACTATGTACTTATTTAATAGTGTGTATTTATAAGTTACGTATTTCAATATAAAGTACCTACATATTATCTGTTTACTAAAATAAATAATAAATGTATTTATTTACAGTATTCATACTGGATACCATTGCATCTGGTAAAGTGTGGACTCACCCCCAGCACCAGCCACTTGGCCAAGAAGAGTTCAGGAGTGATGAAGAACATGTACACCAGCAACGCCCCCACAACGTATATCATAGACAACACACCCATGGCAACAAAGAACTGGGCGGAGGTAGAGAGAGGACTAGTGCGGAACATCATGGCACTAACACAATCAGTGGAGTTAAGTGTCGCTCGTCCTGACTCCACCGTCAGGCTGTAACTGCCGCTGTCATATGGATACGAGAAGGTCATGTAAGCGGTGAAGTTGGATGCATTAGACCCGGTGCAGAGGATAGAGTTAGACGTGGAGCCTGAGTTGAATCCCGCCGTCGTGGAGAATGCGAGCAGAGCTACAAACTAACACACATACACACAATACTCTAATTAATCCCCACAATATAATCTACATAACGTTTGTACATAGTTAAGTCAGTGTTCAAAATCTGTAATTATTGGACTGCTTGCATACAAAAGGCTAGTTAGTAAACCTTGTAAACTTGGTCAACTAGCATAAGTTTATATAGCCATTATCTAGGCCTTTAACACGTCTTATTGAGAATGAGCAGTTGTGTTCGGGGGGTGGCGGGGGGGGGGGAAATGTGTGTGTCTAAAATTAATTCTCAGACACTACACACCTAAAGGTAAGTCTAACAAAAGTAGGCCCCCACAGATAAGCTCTAGTGGTTACAGTTGTAATAAAGTCCTTTTATTTTGCCTTCGTTATTTATTTCCTTTGTGTTCCATACTATTTTGACTAAACGACCAACACCGTTTAATACAACATTTAAAATGGTTAAGTCTTTACTGCTACTTATTCCCCAGAGGCTCTTCCATAGCGATATCAGCAAGCTAAGGCCTTGTATTATCCGTTAAACGCTACGGGGATGGTGCAAAACAACTCATACAAGAATCTAACTTGCTCCAATGAAGCTTGGCGACTGAAGTTCCGACAAGCACTACTTTAATTAACCAGGTCCGCACTGATATAATTATCTGGTGAATGAGTTCTGAGGGTAAATTATGTTCCAGTTAATTAAATTGAATTATAACTGTTATCAAAATAAAATCAGCATCCTATGGTTAATTTTAAGGTTTGTGACCCTTCTATTGTACGCATGTCTAACATCCTCAGGTGATCCAGGAACACAAATTAACACCTTCAGTAACAAAAATAACAGCATGTGGGTTTGTGTGTCTCCTCAGTAAACAAGTGCACTTTACTAACTATGTTTGTCTAGCTAAAGACCAGCTGCTACTGTTGATCTTTACCAACTACAACATTCGAGTGACAATGTCAGTAATGATAAGCTAAATTAACAAAAATAAAGTCCAGCCCAAATTAGTTTTCTTATTACCTAAAATAGAGTACTTGACCTAGTGCGACTTGAAGTGTCAACTTGTTTGTTTCAATTTTATTTTCCAGAAAAAGTATGACAGCTAAATATCCAAAAAATAAAAATAAAAAATGGAAAAACACTTTTTTGATGGTTCCGCAAGCCCAAAATTGTTTTTAAGTCAGGGAAATAGCAGGAGGCAGCATGTCCACTCACTAATGTTATATAAACTGCATCTACCCACAGCTAAGGGGAGGTGTGTCCACTATGTAAAACTGATTGATTATTGTGTTAGGATATTTTATGGTCGGTCTGAATGATAGACAGCCAATGTTTTACGGTGTAATTCTGTGAGTGTGCATATGTGTGTGCGTATCTGCTCATTGTACGTACGTACATAAGCAAACCAATGTGTATGTAACAGTGAGATTGCGTGTACGTGCATGTGTTTGTGTGTATTTAGATAGCCTGGTGTGCAGCAACACTTTAGTTTACCTCATCTCACCTGACCCACGCTTCTCTATCAGAATGTAACATCTTGAACAACCGTAAAAATGTTTAAACCACATGAAGGTTACAGTAAAAGTTTGAGTGTGTTAAAGTGCCCCACTCCTCTCCAATAGCAGCACCACCACAGCCACTCCCCTCCAATAGTGCCACGCCCACTCCCCTCCTATAGTGCCACACCCACTTTTCTCAATCTTATGGTGCCCCAACCACCTATTTTCTGGCATGTGTCCTGTCAGTAGGGAGTTTAGTGTCCTCCCAATATGCAGTGCTAGTGTTGATGATTGTCTGCACACATTCCACAGGAACCACACAGGAGTAGCTAACACACAAACACATGCTGCTGGAGAGAAAAACGACTAAAGGACATTCTCCATTGCTGTGATACTGCAATGATGATGATAATAATAGTAATAATAATAAGAATAATAATAATAGTAATAGTAGTAGTAGATATAATGTTAAATGATGTAACAATATTACAAAGTATACCAGCTCAATTCTGGGCCTGTTATGTATACTAACATGTAATCAGGAAAAATCTACCACAAGCTAGTAAGCTAGTGAACTAGAGTGGTTTGTAACTTTTAAAACTTGCACTATAAAAAAGATTCCATGATAAAGAAGATGGGAATGATAAAAAAAAAAGGTTCTGGAATTGCTCAAAAATTCAAAATCAGTGTATTTCAGGATGGCAAAGGGAAGCAATCACCCCTCTCCCCCCCCCCCCCCCCCCCCCCCCCACCCAAATCATTTCTCATTGCCCCTCATAAACTCTAAAGAAAGTTGTCTTTGCTCTCCTAAATTCGTCTTCTGTATGCAGTCCTGCCATTGCTGGGAAGTCCCATGGGATTATAAGGCTGATGGGACAATTGACAAACCATTGAACGCAACACTTCAACCTCTGTACATTTCTCTAGCATCTATAGCAATATATCATCCATGTTTGTGCACATTATCATGTGATAACATTTTGGAATGGCTGGTCTATTACTCTATGGCCTTATCACAACAATGACCAACCAACATAACAATCACTCATTATGACAATATACATAAAAAAACAACAACTTGTGTGATGTGTGTGTGTGTGTGTGTGTGTGTGTGTGTGTGTGTGTGTGTGTGTGTGTGCGTACTGTAAGTGGTAACGCAAACTAATTATCCAACAAGGGCGAGTCCGGGATTGTCTTCAACAATTCCTCACCTAAAAGTCATGGCCTCGCCCAACAGATTCGTTGCACTATCATAAACAAGGCATGGTTTGGACTTTGTCTCCTCTACGTATGTGTGTATGTATGTATGTATGTATGTATGTATGTATGTATGTGTGTATGTATGTATGTGTGTGTGTATGGTTGATGTGACTCAGTGACTGCTACACCAGCAGAAATACAATACACTTCCCTCATCAGGGAATGTCAACAGGAAGACAACATTGTTGTTGTTGTTGTTGTACTCTATCAATCTGTACACACTATAATTATAACCTGCAAGGTCCACAGTCTTGTGAAACTAACTACATGTAATTGTATGTGACTACACATATCAAGAGAACAATGTGAAATTTAGGACATACTTAATCACATCTGTTTACATTATGAAACAGAGCCAATCAAAACAATCGATCGCTCACATTTACTGATACTAATCAAACAAACAATATGTAGCCATTTCATCTTGGTGAGAAGGACGTTCAGCCCAAGGTATAGCATGCGGTGGCATAAGGTCCACTGTCTACTCATATATTGTATTTTCGGTTAACTTATCTTCATTCACGATATTGGCTGCTTATAAACGCAGCTTTATACAAACAATACCACAGATAATTGATTCACTGAAGGGTAAATTTATTATAGGCAAGATTCTAAAGGCAATTTATTTAATCAAAAAATTACTTTCTAAAAAATTATAAACATAGGATAGATTTTTTGATTCAATCAAGACCGTTTCAGACCGAGGTCCTTCTTCAGCTAGTTCTACAAGGATGATATCTAACTATAGTAATTTTAATCTTAATTATCAAGTTCTGACCCTTCATAAAAACTAGATTGAAACTTTGTCACCTAAAGGGATCTAGAAACAATCTATTTATTATGAAGGGTCAGAACTGCATATTGTGATGTTAAAGCCGAAGTTTCAATCCACAAATTTGGCTCCTCCCCGGAGGGGGAGGTGTTTCCAGTCGACATCGAAAAGGTGTTCTGATGGCACGTAATTGGTGGTCTGTTGAGTACGAGACTGCAGCAAGTGGTACTACTCAACAGTATAAAGGAAAACTGTGATGGACTTGGTTGAGGGTTGTTGTAGCTCAGTGGCTAGAGCACTGGTGGCTAAAGCCAGTGGTCCTGGGTTTGAATCTCCGGCGACAACTAAGATTTTTTCGCATTTTTCCTTTGCTTTTTTCCAGACCCCTTTAGGTGAGAAAGTTTCAATCTAATTTTAATCTTGTAGAAGTCCATCCAGTACACTGAATATTACACAAGTAGATGCATACCAGGCTTCAGGGTTACAATTAAAGACTGGGGGTGAGGGTAATATGGAATTGGGGAGTCACCACAAGAGCAGCTGCAAGATGAGTGGCACAACTTACAACACCACAATAATGCAGACTAACCACTACCTTCTACTATGACCTTCTTGGATGGTAATACTTTGTACATATTATCATGCAGAATTTTAACTGTGGCCCTAATATTTGTTGTTGTTTTTTTTTCTACTTTCAAATCAGCTAGGTTTCAGTTCAACATCTTGCCACTCACCTGTGTTTCAAGTGTGCATGTGTGTGTGAGAATATGTGGTTGTGGTGTGCAAATGTGTGTGTGCGTTTGTTGTGTGTGCATGTGTATGTGACTTGACCTGATGCTTAATTTAAGACTAAAGGACCACTCACTTCTTTTTTGATGATTAACATCATTAACTGCTTCTCTATAGAACCCAACACGTGGGACTATATATCTGTTCAGTAGGCATGATATCAAGATACACGAGGGAACCTCTGACAGACTAGGGGGAAGGATAACTCTTTTCTAGGGTTTGTGGATATGAGAATTAATAGAAAGCTAGTGGGAATATTAGTAGAGACATTGATACACATCCAGACCTGACTCAGGTAAAGCTATTAAATTCAGTCACTGTGATTTAGCTAGCATAAATAAACTTTCACTTACAAATACTATGATCCTCAGGAATCCTTTAGGCTCCAGTAGTACCCTGAGGTTCACCTTTAAGGGACCCAGTTCAAATTCCGTTTTAACCATCTCCTTCTCCACTCCTGGATTTTTTCAGACTCTTTCTTAGAGTTCAGAACCCCCTTTCTCCCAATCGCGGCGAATATTTTATCTCCAGGCGGGCCTCTCTCTCTCTAGCTAGCTATATATACATGGCGCGCACTTTAAAGGGGCGGGGCTGATGGAGAGCGAGTGTAGCTTTGGGTTGTTGGTTTGTGTGCGTGTGTATGTATGTGTGTGTGTGTGTGTGTAATGTGAAGTGCATGCTGTGGGGGGGGGGGGGGGGGTGGACACACGTGACTGCGCGCGCTGAATCAGCAAACACAATTTAAGTCACATGACAATTAGTTGGCGACTGCTTTTCAAAGAGTCCCGTCTACACGCTGCGTTTTGGAGGTGCTCTTTTTGTAAGACGTTGGGGTAATAGCTGTGCGGCCGAGTGAGCAAAAAATGGCTTGGTCGCTGCACTGGAGAGCTCCGCTGCAAACGAAGGGTTTCCTCAAAATAATTGAATTTGTAAGTATGAGAAGAAGGTGGGGGGGGGGGGGGGGGGGGGGGGGGGGGGGGGGGGGGGGGGGGTTGGCTGGTGCTATTGGCGGATGACTGTGTCTTTCGGGACAGTGACGGCTCAGCTTCTGAATAATTGGGAAACTGGTGTAAAAATTAGCCAACCTATCTAGGCTTCCTTCTCGGATGGTAAAGGGACATCAGTAATATACCTGTAACTCTCTTTAATGTAGACTCTGATATAGATATCAGGACTGCCCCTTCTGCAAGGCAGGGTCAATGCTATGTCTTCTCTATGGTGACCCTGCCCTCCCTATATATTTGGGGAATGTTGGTCCCTTAATAAATTTATTTTTAAAGCACCTTCAGTGACAGGACTGTCACATGGTGTTTATGACTTGAGGACCTATCATTAATGAACGAGAAGCGATTGAAAAAAGTAAATTAGCATATTTAGTGTTGTTGTGTTTTCATTTTTTTGTACCAAAAACACAACTAGTTAGTAGTGTAGCCTTTTTTATATTTCAATGGATGAAACCTCCAGTTGTTCTGAATATAAGAGTGAGGGTGACTGGTGATTTCAGTTAGCATACACTTACTTATTTAGTGTACTCTGATGGTTGTTAGTATATGAATCAACAAAGAGTTGTGCTCATTTAGCGGTGTCACATAGTTGGTGTGAGAGTGTGATGTTTAGCCTGGGCTACTAGACTAGTCTGCTAAGGCAGGGGTCCTATAAGGCAGGGTCCTATAAGGCTGGGTCCTATAAGGCAGGGTCCTATAAGGCAGGGTCCTATAAGGTAGCGTCCTATCTCATGTACGTAGGGGAAAGAGACCATCTTACCTTGTCAGGCTTCCACCCATCCAGTCCCATTGATGTGAGTTGTGTACTAGGTCAGACTGAACCCTAACAACACCATGTAGCTTAGCATGCATTGTGATAGATATCAGTCAATATTAATTTTAGAAGCTATAAATTTTCCCCTTTGTCATGCAACTTAGTAAATATAGAGGGCAGTAAACTGGCTTTGGCCTCCTCCCCCCCCCCCCCCCCCCCCCCATCCCCACCCCTCCTAGCAAAGTTTTCCAAAAATAACCCCAAAGGTGTTATAATTTTTGCTACGTGACTTTGTACGTAGTATGCACTAGTTTGTGAAGATTTCTGCAAGTATTAGAACCATTTGAGTAATTGGTAAGTTTTAAGTCACGGTGGGATACTTGTCTTAGAAACATCTACTTCTCTTGTCCCTTGTGTAATCACATGTTGTGTGCATATGTGTGTGTGCATGTGCACATGGTTAGCTGCTTCATTAGCTGTGTGCTGGTTACCATGCTCACAGTATTTCATTCAGTTTGGATTATTTATGTCACTGAAGAGATCACAACTAGTCTAATACCTCCTGTTACTTTTTATATATTTCCGCCTACTTTCTGTTCTAGTCCATCAGTAGTGTAAGTGTGTACAGAACTAACAATCACCGTGGTACAGGTAGTTATGCAATGGCGTGGGTTATCAATTTTTGTCTATATTTAGCATGCTCTGTTTTGTCCTGTACCTTTTGATATGTTAAAAGCCATCTTATCGTCATTGTGAAATTTTGATGCTTAACACAAAATTTAATGAATTTTTTTTTTTTTAATTTTCTCCTTTGTGTAATAAGCATTATATATTATCACACAGAATTAGCAAGTTGTTGTAAGTCTAACTCACACGGTGATTATAATACATAATATAGACTCCTGCCATACATGCATTTCTTTATTGCGTATGCTATCTGCCACAGGAATATTTCACAATAGTGCATAGCCTACATATCATGTGACTAGTAATTGTCTATAATAAGAATCTATTAACTACTAACTATGATGTGTTGTTGTTGTTATTCTTCCAATGTAGAAATCTGGTAATCTATTGTCATACACGCACACCTGGTGAATTATGTGTTCCTTGACATGGTCTGATCTCACCACACACGTACATACATACATACATACATACATACATACATATGTCACACCTCTTATGCATTCATGTTCGCTAGTATCTCAGGATGACTTTACTTATTTGGTAACCGTATGTGACCTGTAGGTCGTGTTGATTTGTTGTTGTTGTTTGTTTGTTTTTTCACATTGGAATGCATATTTGGGTTTAGTTCCACATACTCTAATTATTCTACTCTAGACAGAGTTGCAGTTATGATAAACATTCGTGGAAATGTACGCTTCACTATTATCTGATTTCAAGTGATACACATATCTCTGATTTACGAACCAATACTAGTATACGTTCTTCTTTATCATGTATTTGGAGGATATACTGATGTCATGGTAAATATGCCTCTAGTTCCCATATATGTGTGTGTATATGTATGTGAATATGTATATGTGTGTGTGTCTATGTATGTATGTGTGTGTGTATGTCTTGTTCCTTTGTGTTAGCCTGTCTATCAATCCCAGGAACTGGTTTACCTAACAATACACAAGGACACTCACTTCCCTGACTGGCTTTGTTAGTGTCTTCGGACACATGGAATTCCATGCCTCAGGGAATATTTGGGTCTTTTTAAGAAGTTAGTTTTGCCTCCTCCCCTCTGTGAAAGAATATGCCCTCCGTAAGAATTATCAGGACCTTCATGATGGAGACATTCATATCTCTATTTTCATTGATTGACAGATACACTGAATTAAAAAAAAAAAATTTTTTTAATTTGCTCTCCCTGAAGTTTATTTTGTGAAAATACCCTTGTGGGTGGATTTGAGGACAAGTCAGTAGTTAAAATATGTGGCACCCTATTAGTTGCATGGCTCATGAGGAGACCTCTTCAACTAGTAATGTGTTCATAACGGCACAGTGGCGACAAACCAGCTAGTCTGGCCAGTGCAATTCAAAGTAATCTGTTAAAGGTCATCGGTAAGTTTCCCACACAATATTTTATTAAGTGTGCATGTCATTGGGACTGAGGTGTAGGATGACGTTCATTACGAAGTGCTCTTAGATAATTGATTAATTGAAACGTCAGGTTAGCAGAGTGTCAGCAGACAACTGGTAGTCATCCAGGTCAAAAAAAAAAAAGGTACTGAAAATGTTTTCCATGAAGGAAAGTGTGTATGTGTGTGAATTTATCTATTGCAAAAAGGACATTTGCACTTGGACAATATTAGCAACTGCATTGGGCTGATTGACTACACCTTACCTGATTTTGTTTTGTTCTCCTCTCTTGTAGATCCTGGCCATGTTAGTGTTCTCTCTGATAGCTGGCTTTGACTTAAACGGTCAGGTCAAGTGCGATGAGGTCACCGGTCGCCAGAACACGTCTTACCACGTGGCCTATCCTTACACCAGCTACAGCAGCAACAACAACTCTGTACACATGTCTTCTTCATTCTCTGACAGACGTGCTACCAGTGGAGCTCAGTTTGCCGTGACGTGGGGTGTGTTCACATGCTTCTACTGTGTCGTGGCCCTGGTGGTGTATGTGCTGTTTACAGCTAACGAGAACATGGAGAGGTTGGTGGACATCCTCATCTATGTGGTAAGTGCAGTTTGTCTGGAGTATTTTTTTTTTGCAGTTTGATTTGTTTGTTAATTTGTTTGTTTGTTGTTGTTGTTGTTGTTTTTTATTATTCATTTCTCCATCCCGATTTCTTCTTATACTCTGTTCTATGACTGTTTTTTTTTTTTTTAATTGCTTCCACCATTATTCCTAAACAACTATCACTGATGACTTGACAGTCTATGCCTTTATCATACACTCAGAGCTTGCACTGTTTCCTGTGTTAGAAGATTGTTTTTAGGGGAGGCAGGGAGGCTTATGCCCCACCCAGAGGATTTGTGCCCCTCCCCCTTCCCCTCACACATAAAGCATATGCAGGTGACATTAATCTCCATGTTGCCTCTCCTTAGCTATGAATAAACAACAACTCTGATTAGTGTGTATGTTTGTGTCGGAATACATGTGTAATTGTTGTTGTTGTTATTGTTGTGTGTGTGATGCAGGACTTGGGTTGTCACTTGGCGTGGGTGATTGGTTGGTTCATTGTATCCGTGGAGTGGGTGGTGTCAGCCAGGAGTGTTGGCCACACCTTCTCTTCCATCTTGAACGAAGCTGCCGCAGGTTGTACTCATTCTCAAGACACTAATGTGCAGGCCAACATTGCAGCAGTGAGTTATGGCACGCGCCTGTTCATTGATGCAGACTTGTTTGGTAGGACCAGGAATTAGATCAATATTATATAGGTTCAGTTTATAACACACATGGTAGGGTTTCATGGGGGGGAGGGGCCCCCCCCCCCCCCACGTATTTGTTTGACCACACCCACTTTTGCTGAAACCACACCCTTTTGATTAAAAATCGTCTCGGGTCTAGAATTAGTGACATCAATCTTGGAAGGCTAATACGTATTGCAATTGAAGGATCTCAATTAACTGAAGTGAACTTTCACCAAATATTAGATACAAACAACAAAATCACAGAATACCATTATAAATCATAACCACGGAATACCATTAAGCAGTAAATATTATTAATTTATTTCATGAAATTCTGGGGGTGGGGGGGGGGGGGGGGGGGGAGGGGGGTGCCCCTACCTCTATATGAAACCCTGCATGGGTTGGGGGGGATACTGGGATTTTCTTCTCCTAAGCTATGCTTACTCCTGTGGTGGGACAGAGAACGGGTAGGCTGCCACTAGAATTCTGTCCAGCACGTAGACAAACTGGTAAAGGATCACTAGCATCAAGGAACTTCCCAGATCCGCTCAAGGTTCTCAGACCTATCTAGGAGCACCCCAATAGTGACGCTGTAATTTATTAACGGTCTTAACTAAACTATGCACGAGGTCAGAACTGAGACAATTGTGTGATACTAGAGAGTATGAGTAAGTTCTACGCGTGCACGGTGAATAGCGATGTTACATAGCAAGTTCGACTATATTCTAGATGATGCACGGGTGTATGTGCACGCATAAAAATTAATAAAATAGCGGGAATAAACTAAAGTACAGGATATCAAATAAGATAGGGAATACATGCAATAATTATAGTATGTCCAAGTTGAGTTGGCCGCAAGAAAAACTTGAATAACTTTAGAACGGAAGCAGCTACGCATCCGGAGTTTGCACCATTGGAAAGCTCGCGCCGAAGCGGTTAAAAATATTCCATCAGTATACTCCAAAACTGGAGAGAAAATGCTATTCCAAAACTCAATACAAAAGTCTATGGGAATAGAAAAAACCACAGGTTTTGCGGACATTAAGAATTTTGTATACAATGAGCGACTTTTTCTCAGATTGCTGCGTTTCTAGCTTTATATCGCGATTAGCTTAGGTTTGCCAGTGTGGAAACAGGATAGACGGAGTGGTCTGTTGTCGCAGAGGGTACATGACCACCTGATAGGGAGTTGGTAAGATTATTTGTCTACCTGTTCAATAACAAATGCCGTTTAGTTATCATTTAGCTAGCAACTTGTAATACAGCCGCACTTAAGCTTTTTGCCTTTAAATTGTGTGCTTGTCAAAGTCATGTTTATGCCAATTCTTTTTCTTCACTATTGTAGATGCCGTTTAACTCAGATCACAACTATTTTTTGTATGTGTAATACTTAAATTCTATCATTTCATCAATATTCATATACATTTTATAAATAAAATGAAACGATTGATAATTTTATTTAACGTAAAAGTCTACAAGTTAACAGTGCTGTACTGCTGAATCCTCAGAATATTTCTTTGGACACAGTATGTAGAATCAACTGATTTTAATCCTGTTTCTTTAGAAGAACGCCCCACCAGTTTGCGTTTTCCATCTGCTGTACATAATCTGCGCGTAAGAAACATAAATATAATTGAAAACAGACGAGATGAGCTGTACAGCGCCCGAAAAACTCTATAAACTTCACTAAATTTCTTTCTTTCAATAGTTACAGTATTAATGCGCACCTGTGCTACCGCCCCTTTTTCACGTGCAACGTTTACGTTTGCATGCTTAATTGACTTGGATTCACATGACTAAATTGCTTCCGGTAAAGTACTAAATGCATTCCTCAATTACCGCGCTTGCGGTCGTGCCAACTCAACTTGGACATACTATAGTAATGTTCAGATTATGAGGTGTGTAGCACCACATCCCACCCCACCCCCTTCATCCATCCACAACTTAGGAAGTTTCCTTAGGATGCATGATTATTATATATGGTGTAATTTGAAAGGAATGGTTGGGGGAAAAAATGTTAACTTTTGCGTTTACAACTGCAGTCCCTAATTTTGAGGTCCATTAATATCCGCATAGTTGATGGGTGAAGGGGGCGTGATCTAGAAACTAATCTATTTAATGGTACGCTTGTCTGTGAGCAACAGTGATGACTCATAGATAATTCATGAGCTGTTCTGGGTTGGTAAAGTGTATTCAGAATGGCCCGGTAAAGGGTATTCAGTAATTACAATTACATGTGTGTGTGTGGATCAAGGGTGTGCCTAGCATAGCAAGTGAGTTTGCCCCAGAAAGAACTTAATCTTTTTGTTTTATTTTTTTCACTCAATTCATATACTCTAATAAAATTTACACAATCAAACATTAGAAAAAAAGTATATAAAAAAAGTGATGTTATAGAAAGTTAGTATGTAACCTGTTTATAAAGGCATTGTATGGTACACGCCCATTCTCATTATCACACATGTACATACTTCTTGTTATAAGTCTGAAGTGATGTTATGAATGTGTTTGTGTGTGTGTGTGTGTGTGTGTTTGCAGGTATTTTCGTTCTTGTCTATATTTGTATGGGGAGCTAATATGTACTGGGTGTTGATAGACACTGCCTACTTCATCCAGTGGCAGGCTCGCAGAAGGGCTAAATTCGACAACTTCTAATATCCTGTTTCCAGCGTGTTCGAAGGCGTGGCATAGGACTGTTTAGGAAATGAATCCGCTATTCTTTTTTGTTTTAAAACTTGTTATTTGTTGTTCTTGTTTTGCTTTATTTTCATTTATTACAATTCATTATAATCTTTATCTTTTTTTTGTTGTTTTTTAACAAACATTCCTTTAACAGACTTATTCACTTGCTTATCAGATATGTACACTCACACAAACACACATTATATACACTTGTACACCACTAATGGTGGAGTTAATTGATGTTGTACTCTTTGCTAATAAATTTTTTGCAATTCTTAATCAGCTTGTAATATGTCTTCCATTTGGGTTGAGTGATGGGTCTAGAATGGCAATGTTACATCATCGTGTCCGACCAGGATATGTGTGTGTGCTGTTGTGGGAGGTCATATCATTAGCTTACTCCAGCTGGTACTTTGGTTTCCCGTCTACCACCCAAGCATCTAGTCTGGCATAGCCAGACCCTTTACCAAACTGCTACGCTGGGAATGAGTCTGGGGGTATGGCCATACCAAATTTGTTCTGCCGCACATAATATATTGCAGACAAGAGGAGAAACTGTTTTTCTTCTATCTTGACTATTTTTTGTCAGTTTTTTTGTTTGTTGTTGTTTGGGTTTTTTGTTTTTTGTTTTTTTATTCATTTCTTGTGTGTGTGTGTGTGTATTTGCAGGTATTTTCGTTCTTGTCTATATTTGTTTGGGGAGCTAATATGTACTGGGTGTTGATAGACACTGCCTACTTCATCCAGTGGCAGGCTCGCAGAAGGGCTAAATTAGACAGCTTCTAATATCCTGATTCCAGCGTGTTCGAAGGCGTGGCATAATACTGTTTAGGAAATTAATCGCTATTCTTTTTTTTTCTAAAACTTGTGATTGTTATTTGTTGTTCGTATTTTGTTTTTTTTGAATTTTCATTTATTACAATTCATTATAATCTATCTTTATTGTTGTTATTGTTGTTTTTAACAAACATTCCTTTAACAGACTAGCTATATTCACTTGCTTATCAGATATGTACACTCACACACACACATTATATATACACTTATATACCACCAATGGTGGAGTTAATTGATGTTATACTCTTTGCTAATAATTTTTTTGCAATTCTTAATTAACTTGTAATAATGTCTTCCATTTGGGTTGAGTGATGGTCTAGAATGACAACATTGCATCATCATGCATGTCCGGGAGGTCATATCATTAGCCATTAGCTCACTCCAACTTGTACTTTGGTTCCCAGTCTACCACCCAAGCATCTAGTCTGGTGTAGCCAGACCCCTGTACCAAATAGCTACGCTGGGAATGGGGGTCTGATACGGCCATACCAAATCTGTTCAGCCTCACATAATAATTATTGCGGACAAGAGGAGAAACTATTTTGGGTAACTATATTCATGGCTCTAAATCAATGACCACACCTACTAAATAAATCCTTACTCAGCACATGCGATTTTCGACTGCAAAAAACAACAACAACTACAACTAACTGAACTCTGGCGGTATGGCCTCACCGCTGGATAAAGGTTAGCTTGTGGATACTATACAGTGTATACAGTTGCCTGATTATCGTTCTTAACTACCACAGCAAGAGCTTGTTAAAAAGTTTCATGTGAATCAAAGTTTTGCCCCAATGTATGATTATCCTACATTTTGTTCCTGTATGAAACTGGGCCAACCATGAATGCAATGCACTTCGAATTGTATCCTTTATGCAGGTGACAAAAGGCTAGAACAAAATTTACTTCAATTAATAAAATGGAGAGGTAAAAATGAAGGCAGAAAACTAGAGCTTTACACTATCTTAGCAACAGCGTTGGATAAAGTTTCAGATCTTTTAAAGTTAGATTCTTTCAAAATGCAGTTAATCAAAGACAGACATCATCATGATCCTGAAAAATGTATACGAGATGTCATCAACACATGGATATTGGATGGGAGGTCCCTCTCCTGTAATTACAAGTGCACTTGGAATGGGCTATGTTTGCTGCTAAAAGATGTTCAACTTAGTTCTATAGCCGATGATTTGGAAGATGCTCTATCAGCTGAAATCAGTTCATTTAATGACAATTGGACTGCAAATGAAAAGGATGGTATGTTTTAGTCAGTACATACATTATTTGTCTTTTCACTTGATTATATACATTTTCACTGTGTAGTATCAACACCGAGTCATTGTAAAGATAGCGATTTTTTCAAGAACTCTTCAAACAAACTTGTAGCACCTAGTGGGCCATATGAAAGTAATGATTAGTGATCAATAGACTAAATTGCAAAAATTTCGCATGTATAATAATCTGTTACTATATAGTCGAGGCATCCTTTCCTATTGAGGTATGATGGCATGTTGTTCTTTTGCTCAATTGCAGGACAGTCACAAAGCCTCAGCAAAAGAGCTCCAATCATCAATGGTAAAGTTGTGTTTTAAGTTAATAATTATTTTGTCCGAACAAACAATTATTAAATATAGCTACATTAATCATGACACATTCGTTTTAACATTGTTTAGTAGATCAAAGTGGAATGAGAATGGATACTAGCTATGATATTTTTGTTCACAAGCTGCTGCTTTTAAATTATAGGCACAGGATTGTCTCTACAATAATTTTCATCCATAGTCATAGCTGGTTACAAACAACTTAAAAGAAATCATTAGACTTCAAGTATTATGCCTAAGCCTTACACACTCTGTATAGCGACTTTGTCCATTCTGAGTTATCCACTACATCCTGGCTTCATAATATTGATTGAGCAGCGAAATAACTTGTTTCATTTAGACCAGTAAATGACCTAACCTGTGTACTAGACTTTTACTTCTAGGCCACCCTTCCCTCCCCCCCCCCCCCCCCCCCCCCCCCCCCCTCCCTTATACCCCAAAAATTAAAAGTAATAATAAAAAAAAAAAAAAATTGAGGAGCCTCAGCCAACCATGAATTGCAAACTATGGAGTCTAGCTCCTGTTTAGAATATGGCCTGAACAGTAGGCTTGTCTGTATGGTGAGTCCTATGTTAAAATCATCTATCTCACAATAACAGGCCAACCTTTATTCTCTAGTAAGTTACAAGGTGTGATATGTAAACAATTATGGGTCATGTTATACCTGTTGCCACAACTACAGCATAATTTATAATTGTAAAGGCTATCCCACTGCAGTTTACTATTCTAATAAAAAATCGTTATATGAAAAAAAAATTGGGGAAGGGACTTAGCCTCTTTTCTAAAACAGAGGGCTCATAAGCATCTCTTGCATGCCTCTCAATCATTATGTTGATTTTTACTCACTTTGTTACATATTCACTGCTGCGTTATTGTTTTCCTTTCCCTCTGAACAGAGAGTTGACTATATGAGGCCTTGCTCCTAAGACTAATTAAAAATGAAACGAAAATCAACTCTGCTTCAGATGATCAGTTTTGCTGCCAAGTTCGTTTGAAGTATTTTGTAAAGACAATTTTCCCAGTTACTAGTTAGAACACTCGTTTTGGTTGTTTACTATTTTGTTGCTTGTTTACTATACTGTTGCTTGTATGACAGTTTGTCATGTTAACTGTTAGTATTTACAGTCAAGGTTGGTTTGTTCAATAGATACCTCAGTGTGTAAAACAGTTAAATTTTCCTATTGTTAAAGACCACACCTCTAATCATCTACGCTCCCAATATATTTTGACCTTTTCATTTTTTTTTTTAGTGTAGTTAGTAATTATTCACACTAGCATTGTTTTGTTCTGAAGTCATCAATTACCTATAAAAAACGAGACAAAGCACCAATATTTATTCTATATTGATTATGAGTAATATAAATATACTTCAACTATAGTTGAAGTATATTTATATTACTCATAATCAATATAGAATAAATATTGGTGCTTTATAGATAAGTATTTAATGGAGTGGATATTTATGTTTACAGAAATTCAGTTTAAGCCTCAGAAACGTGACTTAAAGTTTCCTGGGTTAAATCTAGAAGACCTAAACGAAGAAGAAAAAGAGGAGCTAAAATTTACTCTCACAGCAGAAACCCGTAATATAGTTAAACGTTTTTCAGCAATTCCTACAGATTTTTGTTATTTTCTCATGGACCAACCTAAATTGCAAATTAAAGTATTATTAAAGTTAAAAGCACTTTCTAGTATTCCATCAATTTATAAGAAAGATGATGTTCTTCATGTAGTCTCAGAGGAAACTATTTTTGTCATATCAAACATTCTTGAAAATCATTGCTCCTTTTTTAACTATGATTTACTTGAAGATATATTCACTCTCTTAAATTACCAGGAAGGATTAGAAGCTTTGAGGCAGCACGAAGAGAAACTCACTGAGTATGCAGCAAGAAGGATCACTCATTTCCCATCAGGTGTTGGCATTCAAAATTCTGAAAACTACGTTATTGTTGCTGTCAAATTAGATGATATATATGATGGCTGTCGCATTTTTCATTTGATAAATTTTCACAGGAAATTAAGCCAGCTTCTAAAGGTCTGCTTGAGTGAGTTTGTGCTGGATGGGCTTAAAGGAGGATGCATTCTTGTCGAATTTCATTTATTGGAAAACATGGTGGAGACAATTTTTCCCCTATCAAAAAAAATGAGGGTAAAATTACAAGAATTAAATTGCTGTACAGCAAAAATTACAGAAATATCTTGTGGAAAATACTATTGCAAATTGAAAAGTACAGGAGGTAAGTATCCTAATGGTGTTTAAATTACAGTTCAAAATTGTAGAAATGTTTTTATCTTTTTTATTAGAAGAACAGAAGCAGAACAAGCAGAAAGAGAAAATGTTTAATAAAATCAAGAAAGAAATTATTTTTATTGAAATGTCAAAGGAACTGAAATCAGATATTGAAATTTTGAAACTTGAGTCAGGTATTGGAGTGCTGAATGAACTGAAATCAGATATTGAATTTTCTTCTGACCTAGCTGATAATCAGCAATGGGAGACTGAGGCAAATAGCAACAAGACTGGTGAAAAATGTGAAAACGTGCTTGATTCTATGTACGCTTTGGTACTAGCACTTACTGATGACCAGCAAAGAGAGACTGAGTGTGAGGAGGAATAAATAATGAAGTGTCTTAGAATAAATACAAATCACTAGCAAATAGCTAATGCACCATTTTTATTTTTTGTACCATAGCTATCTAGCTAATTAATAAATATATTTTAATTGTGATTTTTTTAAAATCTACATGTGTTACTTGTAATCGCCATTATGTTTGTTGCAAGATTTAGTCCACCACTTCAGAAACCAGAACTCAGGCATAGTCATACTGTAGATTTTTGTTTTAAATATTCAGAATCTCTGATTGTTCTTCACCCAATAAAGATTTGGACTTTGAGCTATTCACAGTACTGTGATTTTTTCTTTGTATAATCAGCCCTACTGACCTCAAAAGTTGTTAAATGAAAGAGTTAAAATGTACGAGTTCATGTATCTGTGTAGTAGCAAGCTATTACATTTGGATGGTATGACAGTACTTTTCTACTAAAGCTAGGCTATAGCTATCAGCAATATAGATATAGTATACTTATTAAGTATGTATACTGTATTTCTATATATATTTTTTGCTGCGACTAGACTATACTACTTGGGACATCGACAAGAGATAACTGTGAAGCTATACTTGAAGATGAGCTCTACTGCTCTTGATTTAGCTTTCTTTTTGTTAGACCTTACTGAATTGAGTGAGCAAGTGACTGAGGAATTTGCTGGTGTTGCTTCATCTTTCTATATACAGTAGACCCTCTCATATCTGAACTTATATGGGACTGACCCTGGTTCGGATACGTGAAATTTCCGGATATGTGAAGCCACTTCATAAAATGAGTTTTTAAAATGATATTTTGATGATCTTTAAACTTGCATTTCTCTTGATGACAGCTAAATCTCTTATCTGCTTCAACAGTAGCGCTGATGTGGGGGTGCTCTCCTGCTGTCGCTCAGTACCCACAGCAAGCATTTGTCAAGCATATTATAATATATAATAGCCTATAATTCAGTTAAAGTTGCTGCTCAGGTCTGGACTAGAGCTAAGCTCAGACAATTGTAACCACAGATCAGCTGTAATGAAATTTATTATAGCTAACCAGTACAACTTACCACCTACAGAGCAGCCTCAGAAGTGCTAGACCTAGATTGGGAGATAAAGACAGCAGTAGGACTGCTACAATTCAAAAATACATGTAATTGCCTGAGCTTTAACTGATTTCTCTGGCCTAGGCCAGATAAAGTGGAGCTGGTTATGTGAGGCCAGGGTATTTAAAGTATCCTTGTCTTAAGGATTTCCATGGCCATCTGGAGAATAAAAGAACTTGGTTGAAATTTACCACCAGACATTGTTGAGACTTGACCAACTCAGCATGCTAGAAAAGCCAAACTGGCCGTGCTTGAGGTTAATTTGAAGCTTACAGTTCTATTGATAATGATCTAGTGCTAATAGTGGAACTACAATGCCTGGAATGTGGCTAGAATAGCCAATCCAGCTACAAATCACTTGGACTAAACCAGCTGAATGCACTTTGATAAACAGCTGTATGGAAATACCAGTATGAGCTGGTTATATCCAAAGCCAATATACTGGTGTAGTCCCCTGAATACAGGTATTTATAGTGGTACCTATATATTGATCAACTTAGTTTCCAGGTGCTGGTCATCGTACCTCAAAAAAATCATGTTGTACTTTACTTCTACTCTCATCAGGCCAGGGCCTATTACACTTGTAAAGAGGTTAAGGATGAAGGAAGAGTCTGGGTGGTGAGACTATAATTTGCAGTGAAGGATATCAGGGAGTTGGGAAAATGTGGCAACTCTACCTGGTTGTTAAGCAGATGCAACTTACCGTCATATGTAATAACATTATTTAAGTACTGTGTAGAAATCACTACTCATCTACCACCAAAGCAATCTGAGATTTCAGTCGATTTCATTAATTTTTATCCACGAGTAAACCAGTAGCTTGAGTCTGTTGAGTGTGTCTGTGACACCTAATTAGTTACATGCTCACCAGGAGACCTCTTCAACTAGTAATGTGTTCCTAACGACACAGTGGTAACAACCAGTTAGTGTGGCTTATGGTATTCAATGTAATCTGGTAAAGGTTATCGGTAAGTTTCCCACACAATATTAATAATTATATTAATGTAAGTGTCGTTCGGACTGGTGTAGCATGATGTTCATTACCAAGTGCTCATAGATAAATTGATTACTTGAAATGTCAGGTTAAGCAGAGCGTCAGCAAATAACTGGTATAGTCATCCAGGTAAAAAAATAATAATGAAGAATGTGAAATTGTTTAGCATAATTCTCCAGATGACTTGCTGACTCTGAGCCTGAGCTGACAGCACTCCCAGTATTTCAAACTCTTTCCCATAGCCTTCAGGCTTTTTCATATAGAGAATTTTCCCCCCTCATGAACAATGTGATCTGACAAACTTTAGCCCCAGGAGTTCCATGTCCAGAACTGTATTCCAGTAGGAATGCTGGACTCTTTTGTGCCATTTTTTGCTTCCTTGTTTTCATCACTAATCACTTTTCCAGCATGCAAGAAGGCTTGATTTGAAGTTTTGCAAGAATCAAAAGGCTGATGAGCATGCCTCGGAATCAGTTGATAACTAACTTGATAACCTCTACAGCCTTGTCAACTTTTTGTCAACTCTAATTATCAGCTCAGTTCACGGATTTTGTTATGGTTGTCAATGGACTCTTCAGGCAGTGTTGGCAGATGTGACACCTTGAGAAATGAGTCAGATGTGCCTGATGACGCAATACCTGCTTGAACCAGTACAATAATCCATCCAGATTCATCCAACTAAACACCTTATGTTGTCAACATAGTCATCTTGATGTGCAGGCCTCCATACATGACAGTAAAAACTCATCTTCTCCCGTACATTTCAGGCCAGTTCTGAACAAGCTTGGCAAGAGCATAGAGAGGTGCATCAAAGACCACAATGGGGATGTGTCCAAGTTTGAGGTAATTGGTAGCCAAACTCACAGCATTCATTCCATAATTTAATCATAGCTGCAGAGGCTGCTGCAGTTAGTATGCAGATTTAAAACTCACATGGCCCAGCTCTTGCCACTCTTTATGACAATCCTTTGTAGCTTGAAAGTCGAAGATTAGATTTTTTTTATTTTATTAATCTGAATAGTTGTGTGTAGAAAGGAGCAATGAAAGACTAGACAAACTCCATGCAGTCTATGTGGTAAGTATTTCAGTTCAACATAAGAGACATAATTTTATCACAGACTGCCACATAGCTATAATTTTAATGTTTCACTAATGCAACTGCTCCTGCATTAAAAACAAAACAAAAAACAACAACTAAAGAATAGGATTTCATAAAATTAAGGTAGTTAATGCTATACTCATTAAAGTAATGAAAGCAATCTATGCAGCAAGGCCAAAAGAAAAGCTAAGTTAGCTAATGTTGTTTTGATATAATAGCTACTATATTTTACTTGCCTTACAGTAGATATTCTTAAGCTCTTCTTTAAGCCCAGTCATACCTATTTCTCTTCTGCCCGTCATTATCACGATATTCCACAGTTAAATGTTGCTAATGGGCACGGAACTTTATAAAGTGCGCTAGTAGAAAAGAGTACACTATTCATGTGGCAAAAAATGGTACATGTAGCTAGCTATGCCTACTCAAAGACATATAGCTAGATTAGCTTATCCCAAACTAAAGTGTATAACCAAGTTAGGAAATAAGCGTCAACAGTTTGTTTGTTTTTTTTGTTTTTTTTTTGTTTGTTTTTTTTTGTTTCATGGCTCTGGAACTTTGTCTATGCCTTTATTGCCTCTGGATCTGGTGACGGTTAAGGGGGTGGGTAGGTCTGGCGTCGCCGACCCTTTTCCTTCCCTATAGGGAAGGAAAAGGGTCGAATACGCCAGACTAGGGGTGGGTGGGGTCGACTAATGATTCGATGTCACACCAGGAGCAACGGGTCACAGTTTTCGCGAGTGGAGTGTGGGCTTTTCAGGCCCGTAGCCAGAAATTTCAAAGGGGGGGCTCACGGGCATGGCTGCGAATTGGACTACATGGAAGAGAATGTGCCCTTTTGATGGAAACAAATGCATAAATTAATTTCCAACGCTATTTCCTATTGTTTGTTCATTTCAATTTTAGCTTTAGCTACCCACTCATTTTGTTATTTAGCTATCTAATTTATATTAAACCAAATCAATAAAACCAAAGTATATTTTTAATTGTAAAATATTATCAAACAACAAAAAAAATAGTTATAATAATTGTTAGCTTTACAACAAACTGACTGATTGCATTCGTCTTGGGATTTTCTCTAAAAAAGATTTACATACTTCATTAATATCAATGCTAGTTTCATAGTTCATATGTATTAGAGCAAGAGAACTCAATCGTTCTTCTGTCTGGGTGCATCTCAAGTATGAGTTCAGCCTCTTTAAAGCTGATGCAGATCGCTCACAAGAGCATGAACTCAGCGGAATAGTGGCAAATAATTTCAGGAGTGTAAACAAATTTAGAAAACCATGCTCACTACATTGCTGGAGAACCTCATGTAGTGTATGGGGTCTATTTTGGGATGGGATCAAGAGCCACTTGTGTTTCCATCGATAAAGCTCCTCATCCACAATATCTGCATTAGGCAAATCTTCTGAATAAAATTCAACGGCATCTTTTATATCAGAAGGAGAAGATGACTTAGTTATAAATGTAGGTAATAAACCTTGCAAGGAAGCAGCTTGCTTTGCATGCCTGTCAAATCGACAGCTAAGATCGCTGATCAGCTGATCTAAAAAAGGAATAGTTATAGTGGTCTTGTAATACTCTTCTGGAGAATCACTCTGCTGATTCATGCGATGTTGCTGTCTTTGGCAAATACGTGGTACTGTAACAGACACATCAGACCTTGCAGCTAATCGGCAACTATGCTGAAAGATGCGTTCAGAATAATTTTGTATGTCACTCCTCAAATCCTTCAGTTCCTTAATACAATCTTGTACTAGTGCTATACCTGTCACAATATCCTGTTTTTCCCCTAGAAGTTTAACCACAGCCTCTTTCATGTACACTAATAGTGTACGTTGCAGGGTAACCAGAGAAAATATGAACTGAAAAGATTCCAAAATCTTTAGATACGCCAAAGCATTCTTTTTATCTTCTGCTGACCATCCATCATTGTACAACTGTAACTGAGTATCCCCATAGAGAATAACTTCACACATCTTTACCAAAAATGGATGACAGAGTGTAAACCTCTCCCAACCTTCAATATTTTCTACCCAGCGGGTAATGTATATATTCAACAATGGTGTGCGAGAAGTACCACATTTGTGCTTATTACCAGTAATATTAACAACCGCTTTCAAAAGAGCATCCCGTTTAGGAGATTTTTTTTTCCAGAGTGTAATACTTTTAACCTGATCAATGCAATTTCTGATAGGAGGCACAGTACAAGAACTCAAAATAGCTAAATTAAAGGAATGCCCAGCACAATGAGTATAAATTGCTTTAGGCTGCTTCTCTCGTATCCTTTTCTGTACACCTGACTTCTCCCCACTCATCGTTGAAGCCCCATCATATACCTGACCTCTCAGGTTGTTTAAAGACAGTCCAAGTTCTTCCAAACAACCAGTAATAGCTTCATATGTCAATGGCATGTACTCTTTCTAACTTTATGAAAGTAACAAAATGTTCACAAATATCATTATTGGCATCAACATAACGCAAACATATAGCCAAATGTTCAATATTATGGCTGGAAACTTCATCAGCTAAAACTGAAAAAAATTAGCTACCTTTACTTTTTCAACAATACCAGCACGAAGCATATCATAGCCAATGATGTTAATAATATCATTTTGAGTCGTAGGAGAGAGATAAGTAGCATTCCTTAACTTGGGGCTATATAGATGATTGTACAATATCTCATCTGTCTCAGCATAGCTTTTTAGCAATGCTAAACAATTTCCTGGATTTTTTGGTGAGCTAATCGTTTCAACATCACCACGGAAAGGTATACCCTGCTTAGCTAAGTAAATGACACCACAAACTATTTGTTGAAGAATATGTGTATTCTCAGTCATCTGGCTTTGAACTATTGAATTTGTAGCCACATCAATTCTTTGCTTGGGATTTAGTACTGTACTTCTCAATGTGTCAGCTGCTAGTACAGAATCCAAATGGTATTTCAGTTGTGAATGGTTAGATAAAGTGCTATTGAGCTTTTCCCAGTTATTGAAAGGTTTATTCACAAGAAAGCCTTTATCTTCTCTTTTATCAGTTGTAAGCAGAATAGAACAAGGGCCACATATTATTGCATCTAATTTTGGGCTGTACAGTACCCAAGGATATCGCTCTATCCAACTCGTATTAAAGCGACGATTTTTACCATGCAGCAATGTAATTGGCAATGTTGAGGGGGTAAAACATGATTATAAAGGTAGGAGTATTTTTCATCACTAGAAAGATTTTTTACAACTTGAAGAGAATGTTTTGTAGAAAAAGATGACAAGAAAATGTTCCCAAAATCATAACACGGGTTAGATATTGTAGTACCTTCCATTGATGAATTTGGATTGCTAGTAGAAGGTTCAGAAGAGATAGAAGATACAGCTGCTCTAGGTTGAATATAAAACATACCTGCATTTGAACCCTCAGTCTGTAAGGGCATATCAGAGAGGCAGTGTTCCTCTGCACTGTTAGTGGTCACTATTGGATCACATGTTAATTCCTCATTCTCGGGTAGAACAGTATATCAGCAGGTTTGGTTTCTAGAATCAAAAGCACACCACATTATTGCCAGCTATATTTTCCTATAATATATTTTACCAATGTTGGTGGCTGGTTTCTTGAAAAAAAATCGAATATCCTTTGAGTCCCTCTTTCTCTTCATCTTGACCTTACAAGAAGTTTAAGCTGACAGCAGTTCCAGCTGCTTTTAGTTTTCAGTGTAAGCTGCCCAGGTGGTATTGTGGTAAGTGTGACAATTAACACTTATCAAACATATTTATGTGTCAATTGACTTACTATACTGAAAGGATGATGTTTATAGAATTAATGCATTCAGATTGTATGAAATAACCAACTAATGTATAAAAATATGCATTAATTATTGACTAAGCATGCATCATATTTCAAAAGGGGGGCTCACGTGAGCCCCCGTGAGCCCCCCCTGCCTACGGGTGTGCAATTATTGTATCTCACTTTAGTTTTCAGAACATCGTACGCCAGGGGTGCGATTACAAGGTGCTTGCAGGAGAAGAATAAATGGCTGATTATTTGGTAAGTAGCAAATGGTAGATGGATATTTTGAAAGCAAAAAAATATTAAAATTTTCACGTGATAGTTTTCTATATAGCTAGTTGTCAAATAAGTTAACTAATTTGCAAATAGCACTGCAAGATAACTACAGCAGATTCTACTGTTACAAAAGTAGCTATAAAAAGAGACAAAAAAAATACAAGCCAAAAACAAAGAAAAGCAGATGTAGCTAGTGTAATACCATCTAGAAAAAGGCCAAAATGAATGTCATCCCCAAAGGTCTGCAGAAAAAGTCAGAGGTATATTATTCTGAGCTGATCAAGTCGTCCTTTATTTTTGCCTTTCAACTACTATATAGTTACATTATAGCTAGCTACTATTGCTTATCATTTAATAGATTCGCAGACCTTATGCTATAGGATGTTACAACCTTGAATATAGTTATTAAAGAGCAGAAAATGCTGTGAATAGCTATAGCTAATAACTTTAACAACTACAGAACAATAGTTTAGCTGGTAGAAGTGGATTTTATTTGTTTATAAAATTATAGCTATTATAAAAAAACATTTCATAAAATGTTGAAAAAAATTTAAGGGTTGTTCTAAAGGTATCGAAAAGTCAAAGAGTGTTAGCTAATTCGAAAGATGAGCATTACAAAATTTGCCCAAATTGAGAATGGTGATTCTACATCCCTAAATCACTGCCATGCCATTTGTCAACTTAAAAATATCTGAGAGTTGTCAAACACATGGGATTTAGTTTGACTTTTGCCTTTCTGATCCCCAACTTTTTTTGAGAAATCCTAAATATTTTTACATTTTTTTAAATTGTTTTTTTTGTTTTTTTTGTTTTTTTTGTTTTTTTTTATTTATTATTTTTTTATTTAAGGCACTGATTTAGGGGTGTAGAATCACCATTTTCAATTTGGGCAAGTTTTGTAATGCTCATCTTTCGAATTAATAAAATTCCTAGTTTCCATACTTTTTAGAGCAATCCTAAATTATTTTCAATGAAATGTTGTGTTGTTATTTTTTACAACTAGTTACCCACATTTTTGTAACCTTTGCCATGGTCACTAGCTATTCATCTTTGTATCTCCTTCCAATTCCATTGTACTTTACTGCAACTCTCAACTGCCCATGTTTCAACATTCTATCACCTTTTATCCACGACAGCTTCTAAAACAATTAACTACTGAACGTTTACTACTGAAATGATCTACGCCAAGCATCTACTGATTTCTCCAATGGCTGCCGTATAGATGATGTAGCAATTTACACTACTCTTTTGTTTTTCCAAAACAACCAATGAATGTATTTGAATTATTATGGACTGAAACCAGATGTAATATGAATTGAATTATGTACATTGCTATGGGAAAGGGGTAGTCAACCCTAAATAATATTTACTTTATAGTAATAGCAAGTATTTTTCTCTTTCTAACAGCCAATATTGTTAATTATAACTTAACCCAACTTTTCGACTTCTTGCCGAAGTCCTCTTCAGGGGTCAACTACTGACTACTTAAGTTATTTTCTATCATGAAAATAAAATTATTAATGTTCTGCAGTAGTTAATGCTCAATCAACATTAAAACTTAATAACACATTTGAAAGGAGTTTAGAAATAAAAGATCATACAATATCGACCATAGTCAATGATCTGAATTCTAACTGTTTTAGTTGTTGTTGTTGTTTTTGTCTAATGCAGAGATTTTCCTATTCCATGATGATGCTATTCACAGTGATGTTTATTTACAGCATACAGAGTAAGCTTGATGCCGTAATAAATCAAGTATTACTATTTTTAATAATTGGTAAATCTTCAGCAAGCATGCACGACAGGATATAAATTTGAGAGTCTGTTTCTTGTCATTTCTTAAGAATACATATCTATAGCACTTTATGTACACCAGCTCACAATTCAGGAAGAATTTTCTGGTATTACCAAACAAGGTAGCTTAGTCCAATCCCCTCCTACTGTGCCTGCCAGCACTACAAGACTGTACAATGCTATGAAGAAGGCTGACTTTAGAACATTCACGCCAATTAAATTTATAAAATGCACTAGCTATTCATAGCTCTAATGAAAATAATTGATGAAAATGATGTCTTCATAAAAGAAGGTAGCTCCAGCTTGGCTAAATCACTCCCAGTCACTTAAAAGGGGGGTTCAACTAAACTCCCCGATACTATTCACCTGGCTATGAGTATATCTATAAGATATATTATTATATGTATGTACAATATAATATGTATTATTAAGGAGGTAGAGAAGTGGGGGCCAGAGGCACCCCTGTCCCCCCCCCCCCCCCC
>WLWD01000216.1_pt1 | contig 101939 bp, 80 predicted proteins | sample 6712731 | NCBI WGS metagenome assembly WLWD01 (sample SAMN12718690, study PRJNA576275) | sponge metagenome | isolation source: marine sponge | host: Mycale hentscheli | place: New Zealand: South Island, Marlborough, Capsize Point | collected 2014-11-01 | reverse complement strand
TCCTCTCTGACCATGCTCCTGGTCAACACATTCATCCCAACCTTCTCCCCCGCTTCATACTCACTCACGGCATTTCTGTATGCCACAGCTTCCTCCTCATTCACCAACGTAAACGGTACTATACATGCCACACCTGGCGACTCGCTCTCATCAATAATGGTTTTCACCACCTTCCTGTATCCCCCAACCACAAACTCACACATGAAACTCTTACATGTTTTCTCGGACCCTCCATAGCCCTTAACTCTCACATCATTGCACAAAACCACATCTTTGGGCACCAATGCCCTGGGAACTGAGCCCAACTCAGCACCCGAGTCTATCAGAACCGTAGTCCTGACACCACTCACCAACCCAACCGCAACATTCCCTGCACCACACGATTTGGTGTTCCACAACACCGACATCTTCTTGGGCGAAGCCTCCTTCTTCACAGAAGCCGCCCCCTTCCTAACAGTACATTCCGTACTCCTATGCCCAACCTTACCACAACTATAGCACGTTGGTGGCCGGTACACATACCCACTACCACCCGACTTCCCCTCCTTCTTACACTCTGTGGATCGATGCCCTCTCTCTCCACAACTAAAACAAGTTAAGTACCCACTGGCACTACCATTCCTCTCCTTGTCATTCCCAACACGGACATTCTCTCGTCCTACATAGCTCTCTCTAGCTCGATACCCTCTGGTATTTTCACTGGGCCCACAGCCCAGGGGCCTAAAGAAATTCCCTTTCTCTCGCCCCGACATCCAGTCCTCAAGACTGTCTCTTAATTCCCCCCACTCGCAAATCTTTCTACTTTCCATAAAGGCCTTCCCTCCCTGGGGCAGGACCCTCCGTAACAAAGCCAACGCTATGGCTAACCTACAATCCCCAATACTTTTACACCCTTGAAATACCCCTTCTACCACTCTCCTCAACCACTCGGCAATTCCCCCAGCAGTCATGCTTTTAAACAGCTCACTGTTAGCTTCAAACAGCTGATTGCCGTACGTTATGGCGGTTTCCCCAGCCGCCTTCAACAAAACTCTCTTTACCTCCTTATACTCAACATCTTCGTCTCTCTCCTGTGCTACTCTCAAACACATGCGTTCGGGCAACTTAGGATATAGCCTCTCAGCCCAACTACTCTCAGCTACCGCACTCTCCCTCATGATCCTCTCAAACTTAGCTAGGAACGCTCCCAACTCACTTCCCTCTTTGTACACTCCTAACCCCTTCAACTTTTCCTGTAGCAACTCTCTACGTTCACGCTCTCTGTCATCCTCACGTCTATTACGTCGTCGTCTCTCGTCGGCATCTCTCTGGCGGTCGGCGTCGTCCCCTCTTATGTGCCGCAACATCTCTACCAGCTCCGTTCTTCTCGCATCCTCCGACTCCCTCATGTAACGTAGAAGTGCCGTCACCTCACTCTCTTCTCCCTTCTTGGCCATCCCGGCTAGATTCCTTTCTTCCACAACTTCCTCCGCAATTGCTTCTATAATCTCTGCTACCTCTGCCTCTTCCTCTAAATCTGAATCCTCCTTGTAGCGAACCTCGTTTCCACGCACTGGATATGGTGACCATTCCTGAACAATCAGGTCACTCCTGGGTAGGTAGTCTTTCCCCTCCGAAACACTCGCAGGGACCCTCTTAGTCCTCTTCCTCTTCTTATCCCCACCTTGTCCGGGTTCCGTCATGGGAGGCAAGCGAACTTCACCTCCACTGGACACTGCAAGATAGGACAGAAAAAATATGTGGTAACAAGTGATACACGGAACCAAAATATTAGGAATAAGCACACAACAACTCGTTAACACGTAAAATTCACAACACGCACACAACCAATAAATAAATTTGTCCACCAATTGACACTAGTTTCTTTAAGGGGTGTTAGGAACTCTCTCCCTCTCGATTCGTTCAGGGCTCCAGGGGAATGGGCCCTTCTCCTCTCGATGTTCTAGTTTCCCACTGCCGCAGCAAGGGTCTCGTGTATGGCTCTCCACTGCCGAGGCAAGTCGGGCACGTATCCTCCCTCTGCCGTAGCAAGGGTCTCGTTCTCCAGTCCTTAGACTTTGGGTAGGCGGAGTGTTACCACTCCTGGTTCTAACGTCTGCGTACTTGTACGTAGGCGTTGGGACTCGAAGACACCGTAGTCGTCCCTCGTCCGATGTTCGGTAGGTTTCTAAGTCGGACGTCTCCTCCTCAGGTACCCTGAATCCCTCTGAACCGTGGTTCGTCAGGATCCCACCGCTGCCACCAATATGTGGGGAGCTCGCTCGCAATCCGTGGATCGGCAAGACCCAACACCTGGAGACAGCAATAATGCGCTGCCACCAGAGAGTCAATCTAGGGATCGGAAGCCGCAGCCAGACCCTATCCAACGAATTGGTACACTCGCACAAAGGGGTTAGCTAGTTTGAATGTAATTGAACTCTGCAACATGCAACACATGGCAATGCATATATACCGGGAGCTGACTCCTCCCAATGACATAAAACTCAACCAATAAGAACCATGCACATAAAATGTTCTAACGAGCATGACTGTAAAATGTTCTAATCATGCATGGCTACTATTCTAGGCATGCGTGAATGAAATGTTAATGTTCTGCAGTGTTCTGCAATATCCTCCGTATCCTCCTCTTCTCTCTTAACTCTTCATGTGGGCTCTTTGTATGCCCACAGGCAATAAGACTAAAGGGAAAAAAAAAAAAAGATGAAAAAAAAAGATGAAAAAAAAAATTTCGTCAACCAGGATTTGAACCAGAGACTATTTGATTAGTTACTTGCTCACTCAACGACTACGCAACGCAGCACCTCAAGGTGAACGCATGTGATTGTTAGCTATTTAAGTTGATTTTCAACGCAAGCTGGCTCACGTGACAAGTAAGTTTTTTAAGGGGCGGTTCCCGCTGTAAGCCTACGATCGCACGGCTATGGAAAGACTCGCTTTTTTCTGGAAAATGAAGTCCAAAATCAAAATTCTGGCATATTAAAGGAACTTACTTCGTGAAATACTGCTGTTTGATGCCGCTTTAAGAGCCTGGCTGATTCCTACCTTCCAGAAGTGCCTGTTGACAGACAGAGTGACAGAATGACTGACACTAGGACTACTGTAACCCTCTGGGCGCATGCGCGCTGAGGGTTAATGACACTAGGACTACTGTAACCCTCTTGCGCATGCGCGCTGAGGGTTAATGACCAGTTGACTACTATATTAATGACTGACAGGTTGACTACTATAACCCTCTGGCAGCATGCACGCTGAGGGTTAACTATGAGTCATATAATACTATTGTACATGTACATAGAATTTGAGTCAAAATAGGTGCATAATTTCAGCAATGCTAACAAGCATATTAAATTAATGGGGATATCGTTTATGCTGGCCTGTTTCTATAACTTGTTAATGTCTGATTAGTACTTATTGCCACAAGTTTGCTTAGACCTAAACCATCTATACCCATTACTGTTGTACCCATTACAACTCTATCTCTCTCCACCTGTAATGTTCTCAATGCTTCTTACAATGTATTTGTAACACTTTCTACGTTTAAATGCCGCCTAAGATTGCCATATATCAATTATTTAATATTATAATGTATTCTAAAAGAAAATAGTTACAAAAAATGTGAATTTCAGAACTGTAGACAAGCACATTTATAAGTAGGAGAAAGCCTATAATATGACCTTCAAGAAATCACAAAGTAAGCCCGTTAAATAGCTGTGTGATTACTGAAAACTCGTAAATTACTGCCTAGAAAATGATTCTTTGAAGGTTTTACAAATATCTGAACGGTTGTTTTAGTGTGCTGGTATTAGGTTTGCTAAAAAATTATAATTTGTTGTCAGTGTCTAAGCTTTTAATTAAGTTATAATTTTACCTTGGCTTCAATAAACTTACCAAGTACAATTAATATTATTTCCTTTTCGGTTATTTTGCCAAATGAATTGGACTCTAAACAGACATACTTTCCTCTATTATCCATCCTGACTTCATGAATGATCAAAGTGTTTTGTTTTATTTCAATGTTATGAAGGAGCTCTCCTCCATTATGGGACCAATTACACATTTTGCTCATCTTGGATACTAAATTAGCATTATGTTGAGCCTTAGAAATAACCTTTTCACTCACTTCTACATAAAACAAATGTATTGTTACTGATGTATTAGGGTATATTTACATCACCTATAAATTTGATAAGCTATAACTATAAGGAAATGTTGACTACTTATTGGATGTTTTGTTACCAAACATATTTTTTTTATTAATGTCTGCATTTCATAAGGAAAATTTATCTTCAAATAATTACCAATAAATACCTGGCATTTCAATTTGATCACTATCTATAAATTGTAGAATTTCTTCATCAAATTTTTGGTTGTTCATCAATAAATTGAAATTTTCATCCTCCCAAGGATATTTTTTGTTCTCATTTGAGGTTGTGGGAATACTATCCTTATTAGGCATTAAATAACTCAGGGTTTCTATAGAAAAATCTTGTCCATAAATTTCGTCTACTGTTGCTTTCTCTGTTGAATCTAGGTTTAAACACACAGAATTGAAATCTAATTTTACATTTTATATAGGCATCATTAATGATCTTGTAAATTTCACAATGTTAACTAACTGAATGCTACTAATTATTGATGTATTGGATTATGTTCGTTACCCATCAGATTATTTCAATTATATTAGTAAGGGCATAAGTTGCCCATACAAAAATGTATGGGGAAAATAGCTGTTCAATTGAAATCGCACAGGGGAAAGGGAAATAGAGCGTAACTAATTGAAATGCCACGGTAACTAAGAGGAAACTACATAAGTGAAATACCTCAGTAGTTAAGTTAAAATTACGAGGTAACTGCGCACGTGTAGAGCGTTAACCTTGGAAACGTACAGTTCCAGTAGTTTCTAGTTGGAGGCAATGTCCTTCTTGCACTGGAAATAGAATATTTGTTGGGGGCCACCATTATGCCCAGTTTGACTGCATAGTATCTTGAAGGTTGTTTACTCAAGTTGGATGGTAGGAGTGGGGTTGGGGCCAAACCATACTGTCTGAACTTTGTTGTTGTTGTTTTTTTTTTTGGGGGGGGGGGGTAGGTGGGTGGGGGGAGTGCAAGTTTGACGTGCTTTCTCTCTGAAATATTACAAACCATTCTTCCAGAGAATCTATCATTATCAATTTTATGCCTGATTATGTTTTGTGTTTGTAAGTGTTAATTGAAATGTTGGCAATGTGCAAGTGAGTGTTAATGGAGTATGCTGGAGTATACTGTACAGGTTGAATTAATTGTCAGGCCCGTAGGCAGGGGAGGGGGCTCACGGGGGCTCATGTGAGCCCCCCTTTTGAAATATGATGCATGCTTAGTCAATATTATTAATGCATGTTTTTATACATTAGTTGGTTATTTCATACAATTTGAATATATGTGAGGGGGTCTGGGAAAAGGGACCTTACGGCGCAAAAATTGAAATTGAGATATAGGCTCCAGAAGTAAGTCATCGGAAAAATTCTTTCTTTCTCCTATTTTTGTTTTTTGCAGAATTAGTCTTAGTGACCCTTACTCTACGTCTATGCCAAATTTCGCATGTCCAAACGACTTAAAAGAACCCAAGCGTGCCGTGAAAAGACAAGCTACTTTTTATTCTCGAAGTACAATAAATGGGAATGGGCGGAGTTTCAAACTAGCAGCTAAAAAAACGGCATAGCTTTGAGACTACTGCATGCACTCTAGAGCAGTCAAGGATTCCAACAAGACAGGCTCCGAGATGCTCTGAAAGCTAAAAAGAACTCTACGCAAACTTCATTAGTCGGCGAAAAAGCGGCTGTACGATTTAATTGCGTATGCGGAGTACGCCGTTAAGTATACGGAAACGTTAATTATACCGGAAGTGGAAATTCAATTTATGTTTTCTCGATTTCTAGTTCAATTGCTTTGCTGAATAGGGCCCAGTTCAACTGCCAGTTTCTCTGCGTGTCGAAAGTTTTACCCTCCAGAGATAAATTGTATCTTTTTATTAGCATAAAAAACTAAATTTTTTTGATTTGCGCCAGAAGGTCCCTTTTCCTAGACCCACTCACATATTAATTGTCGAGAGAGCAAGACACTATCAAGTGGTGTTGAATGCAAAAATCGGGTATATGTTATGTGTTTGTGTGTGGCATACAGTATCTCTCTTTTTTTTCGCCCGCGCCACAAATTACGTAAGTTGGGTTAAGCGTCCACAACTCCAGGATGTTTTAACGAGCGCGGAGAATCCTGCTGCCGCAAGGAATATAATTTCTGTCCTATTTTTTGTAAAGAGTCTGCTCGTTTGCCATTTGTGCTATTGGAGCACACCACTAGTTACTATAAACATCATGCATAGCCTGCTTTTCAGTATAGTCAATTGACACATATATGTTTGGTAAGTGTAACCACTAAAATTGGTAAAATATATTATGTGCTTGCATGTATGTATGTATGTTTACTATGTACACATGCTGTGCATTTGTCTGTATTGTTTACTACTAAATTTTATTTATTTGTGACAGTCTACGGAAAACCGAGCACAACGCGGCACCGTTCGAAAAAATTTTTTTTGGCACTTACAGAGTTGTCGGCGTCCAGATATTGAGCTCTCCAAGTTTTATCATCGTAGCTTAAGTCGTTCCCACTATAATAGACCTAACCGTTTCCTTCCGTCGGCTTGAAACAATACATTTTAAGAAATCGATCGATCTTTTCTCGATATTAACGCACGCCGCTTTGTGCCCGGTTTTCCGACAGTCACATTTGTAATTATAGTGTAAGAAATCTTACTAGGCACAAGTTATTTAACTCAATGCTAGAATATTAATCATCTTATAAGATAAGGACAATAAAATCATGCACTTAAATAGGCAAGATTCTTTGTGAGTTGTATAATTAATGTGAAAACTTTGAATATCGTATAACCCATGCATATCTAAGATTACACTAAGGGTAATCTTGCAAGATTGGCCCATTTTGTGATCTGTCTGAGATGGATCTTTCTTGATTTAATGAATTCACTAGTTGTACAAAATCCAAAAATATAATTCATTATTAATTCCTCCCTCCCCTTCTCCCCTCTTGGGTAACTGCTTACTTTCAATATATCGTTGACACCTGTGAGAAATACCATTATTACTAAGTGCATCTTTTCATGGGTTCAATCAGCTGGCCACCTCTCACTACAAGGCCCAACCTCTTGTTATCCACACACACACACACACAAACATGACATAAAGACATACATTCCAAGCCTGAAATATTCTTTAAATAAGAGCATAGGGAATAATGTAAAATAATAATAATGAAAGGAAATTTTGGCATGATACTGCACTGTGTCATAGTAGTAGTATATCATGCACCACTTTGGAGGGGGGAGAGGGGGAAAGGCATTCGTGTATAGGAGTGAAACACTTTTGACATCGCATTATAATTATACTAATTAGATTACAAATTTCTTGAAGTTTTTCTGGTAGGGTTAAAGGTCATGTGTAATATTTTGCTGTAGATTGTTTATATGAGTGATATTATATCATTGCTAATAAACCATTTCTACTGGCTCAGGTATTCTGGAAAAGACTTTACAAGACTTCTTCTGGAATGGAACCGGGAACACTTTACCAACTTCGAAACATGATTCACCGCAGAAATGTAAAACCGAACCCTAAAACGGATGTTAATTCATCGGAAGACTTTGTTGAGGTGACTACAATCGGTCATGTTCTCTCTGCAGTCATGTCACACCTAAAAATTTCTAGTCTTGATGAAGTACCTGCAGGACTGTCTGCAAGCCTCTGGATGGAAAATGATTCTGTTCGAAAACAGACACTGAAGGACATTGCATCATCTGTCGTAAACAAAGATATTTCTCTCTCTACCGTTTTCAAAGACATGTCATTTTCCAAGAAATCAACTTCAGCATACGATTATGCCTGTGAAACATTCACGCTTGGATTGCTAATCTTTGATTTCAAGGGGAATCTTGGGTCGCTAAACAAACGCGCGCAAATTATTATGTCACCAGCCAAGCCATAAGTAATACATGCGAAGTACAGTTCCCCTGAAATCCAGGGGAATAAAACAACTCGATATATAAGCGAACACCAGACCCTTTCCCCGGCAGCGGTTGGGTAAAGGGTCTGGCTACGCCAGACTAGTCCTTCTTTACCCAGGAACCTCTGCCCGTATTAGACGGAATGTTTTACAACAGATTAGGAGGAGTCGTACAATGAAAAGAAAGTTCCAGGGGAAGCTAATCCTGAAATAATGAGATAGTGACTGAACGATACAGTGTAGCTACAATTACAAAGACTTTTTTCAAAAGCTAGCCGACTATTAGCGAGTGATAGCACGGTAACATGTGCTATTAGGAGTCAATAGCAGTCCAGATAAAGCAATTGAAATAGCACGGTTACCGTGCTATTACTCATACATATCTGCATTTATTATGAAAAATCTACCAACTACAATTACTATTAAATACCTGGCACTTCAATTCGATCACTATCTATAAATTGTAGAATTTCATCATCAAATTTTTGTTTTTTTTTGTTCTCATTTGAGATTGCGGGAATACTATCCTTATTAGGCATTAAATAATTCAGATTTAAAAAATCATAATCTGTTTCTATAGAAAAATCTTGTCCGTAAATTTCGTCTACTGTTGCTTTCTCTGTTGAATCTAGGTTTAAGTATTGGTTGGATTTACATTAAACACAGAATTGAAATTTAATTTTACATTTGATGTAGACATCATTAATGAAGTTGTAAATTTCACAAACTGAACGCTATTATTATTGGTGTATTGGAATTTTTTTTTTACCCATCAGATTATTTCAATTAATATCTGCATTTATTATAATAAAAATCTACCAACTACAATTAATTAAATACCTGGCACTTCAATTTGATCACTATCTATAAATTGTAGAATTTCATCATCAAATTTTTGGTTGTTCATCCATAAACTGACATTTTCATTCTCCCAAGGGTGTTTTTTGTTCTCATTTGAGGTTGTGGGAATCATATCCTTATTAGGCATTAAATAGTTCAGATTTAAAAAATCATAATCTGTCTCCATAGAAAAATCTTGTCCGTAAATTTCTTGGTTGTATTTACACAAAACACAGAATTGAAAATCTAATTTTACATTTTATATTAATGATCTTGTAATTTTAGGCATGGTGACCAATTAATGATGTATTGGATTTCTTTTTTATTGCCCATCATTTATTTTAATTAATATCAGCATACTACATTTACTAATAAATACCTGGCACTTCAATTTGATCACTATCTAAAAGTTGTTGGATTTCATCATTAAATGTTTGGTTGTCCATCAATAAATTATAATTTTCATCCTCCCAAGGACATTTTTGGTTTTCATCTGTGATTGTGGGTATAATATCCTTATTAGGCTGTAAATAGTTCAGATTTAAAAAGTCATTATCCGTTTCTTTTGAAAATTTTTGGTTGAAAATTTCGTCTATTACTGCTTTCTCTGTTGAATCTTGGTTTAAAGTATTGGTTAGATTATCATTAAACAGAGAATTGAATAATTTTAGATAGAGTATGTTTTATAATATGCATCATTAAAATGATCATGTAAATTTCAGTGTATATGTATGACTATAAGGATTCATGTTTAGTAATTTAATATGTATATGATGCCTGAACATTATTAAATATGTATGTAAATATGTAAGTTTGTATGTACATATGTAAATACTTCATAGAGCTACTCTAATCAGTCTAGATACTTTCATCAGATTTAGTTACTAGTGATGTGCTTGAGCACAAATGGCGAGCGAGCCTAAAGACTATAATATTTTTATATGAATGATTTTGACTTCTAACACTAAAGCTACTGAAAATAAGGTCCAGTTTGTTTATTTAGCATACAGGGTAAAGGGATTTCAGTGCCATAGTAACAACTAACACTCTGCAACTGCTTGAATTGAAGGAAAAAACAACAACAACAAAACAAACACGTTATTTAAAAGTTTTCTTTGTGATATTCTTTAGCTAAGTAGTGTTGTAACACACAATGCTTTGACACAACTGGACATGCACCTAACAGACTTACCTTCGCAGTAGTCTAGTGGACAATATATTTTCAAATAAATACTGTTGCGCACGGCTTATAAACCATGACAAAGAGCTCATTGACTTACCATCGCCACTAACTCGAATAGAAATGGAAGTCCCTTAAGTTTTCAAGTTTTAACTGCACCGCAAAAGAATTCAAAAAGGTAAACAATTCAATTTCTAGGTGATACGGGTACTGATCGATAAACCAGAGGATTCTGTTTAGTGCAATTTTGGACGGGGTCGGCAACCGAACTAACACAAAACGCGAGGGTCAAAGTACAAAAATGCCTTACGTACGTCCATACATATATACAAATAAATAAATAAATAAATAAATAAACTAACATCCCCGATTTTCGATTGTGTTACCCCTGTAAGTGTCTCGCTCGCTACGCTCGCTCGCCAATTAACTTAAAACAGAATAAATAAAACACAAACACTCACAAAAACATCTCATATATCAAAATTTGAGAGACATGCACCAAATAAATTGAGTATAGTTTATTATTTTATAACATTAAATACTTCATAATTGGATCAAGAATATTTTAATGCATTTATCATTGTAGTTTAATCTCATGTTGTATAATATCATAATTACCTTTATTTAAAAAGTTTTCTTTCAAATAATCCCAAATTTCATTGGATTCATCATCCTCTCGATGATAGTAACAATCTGAATCATCTGTTCTATTATCATCACTTGCACTTAAGAATCTTTTCCTGTCAAGCTGTTTTTCAGTATTGCCAGAATTTAAATGATAGAGTAGCAAGTTATCAGTGCAAATCTTTTTGGGAAATATACAGTTTTCATAGCTATCTGAAAAAGCTTCTTCTTCATGATCACATTGTGTACTTGAGTTACTCCTATTATCTCTCTTTCTCGTTTGTAATTCATTTTTTACATAGCCAGTTTGTTGACTTCCTTCAACGCTATCATCAGTGCCTATGAATAGATATCAAACTGTGGTAAGGATAGTAAACAATCTAGTGTTTTCATAAGTTCCCTGTATTTTACAAATGTTTTCTATGATTATGAAAATATAGATAATTGGACAACTTATTGCAACATAATCCCAAGTAATTATGAACTTTTCAAGATGTATGTGAAAAGCTCAAACCCTACGAATACTGAACTATACAATCAACATTAGATCAGGCTGAAAAATATAATAATACAATTTTAGTTCTAAATTCATAATACAGTGCGTCCAGCTTAAAGAGTGAACTTTCTGAAATTTATGATGCTATCACAAATACCACTGTAATATATTAAGTATGCATGATCAATATCTAAATTTTTGAAAAGTTACACATTATCGGCATACAATGCTGCACTCAAAAGATTTTTGTGGTTTTGTGGTTAGTTTTGTGGTAACAGGTGATACAACTGAGAGTTTTTGGGCAGTGAATTTGGTAGTTTTTAAGAAAAAAAAAGAGAAATTATTGGTCCTTATCTTTCTAACTTGGTTCACTGATAGTTAAGCTCCTAAGCTTTCATTTGAACCAAATTTTGTTAAGTTGGTGAAAATTTTTACGTCCAATATTTAACGTTTTATGAAAAAAAGTGTTTAAGAAAAAACTTTTGAATTTATTGGGTTATATCTCTATAAATTTGTTCTATGGTATAAAATTATGATACAATTTATGTGTATTAATTTGATAGCTTCATTTTTAATAATCACTGAATTATGGTCAATTTTTCATTAAATTTCCATTTTTATGGTAAGGGTTTCCAAATGATGACGTTTGAGGTAAAAATACGCGGGCTGATCTACGTAAGCGTGACGTCTAAAATGTGCGCATGCGTATTGCTGCGATAGGTCCAGCTGGTGGCGCCATTTTACCGCACTTTATTCTATGCTTAGTATGGCTTCATTGACATTGGCTTCCTTCGTGTCCCAGGCTAGGGGAATCATGTTTTATGACGCTTTCGTGTTGACTGGACTAGCGTTCAGTTGCTGCCATGAGCCTTACAACCCCTATGACGTCAACTGCGTCGCTTTGATGTTGCCAGGGCATACGATGCTCGGCCATCTTGCCAGGGAAGCAGCCCAGTTACTGGCTCCTCTTCTCAGGGCTGGATTTCAAGCTCATGGGTAAGTCAATTCTATATAACTAAGTGCTCTTTAACTTCTGTAAATTATCATATAGGTTATTTGTATAGCTGAAGTCATGATTTAGCTGGGTAAGAAGCAATTACCTAGAAGTCCCATCCCTGCTCAGTTCCAGGCCTAGCACTAAACCTCCTGGTTTTACTTAAGGCATTACCTTCTGAAGCCTTAGATCCTTAGTTTAGCTGTAGCCCCATGAATGGCACACACACTAGCACACAAAGTCATATTGAAGGTAGAATTTTAAGAACCAGTAGATGTCGATACTTTTTGTCTCTCTGATGATTGAAATTTCCTCATTAGAATTTGTTTTAATTAGAAAAAATACGCAGTATTCCAAGAAATGTGCAGTAAAGCTAAAATGCATAAATCGGCAAATGCTCTATATAGAGACATAAATGTGTGCTGCTTTATGACTACTTTTAAAGCAATCTATTAGCACATGCTTCCCCTTCCCACCGTCTCCTTCCCACCGTCTCCCTCTTCCATCTCCTTCCCACTGTCTCCCTCTTCTTTCCCCTTCCCACCGTCTCCTTCCCACCGTCTCCCTCTTCCATCTCCTTCCCACCGTCTCCCTTTTCCTTCCCCTTCCACTTTCGTTGTGCATGCTCATAGCTTTTGTTATTGTTTTGTCATCCCAGTCTAGTTACATCAGGATCATATACGAGAGTGGGGTATCCAGGCACTACTTATGCTGGAAGAGTGTGCTCCATCAAGATTTTCATCTGTGGCTGCCAGAGTCGTGTTGGGCAAGTTGTTGATGCTCTATGTGGTACAAACTTGACTTATAACATCCACACACTAAAAACGCCAGACACAACATCAGATAAAATACCAGGGACACTGAACATAACTCCAGACCAAACACCAGACGACAAAACAGATTTGACATCTCACAGTAACAATGAAAACAATAACAGCTCCCCTTACTCTAGTCCCTTCCAGCAGGCTTGCCCCTACTCTATTTCAGACTTTGACAGTGACGACCAAGATGCATTTGACAAGTCAAACGCTGACAGTGACAACCAACACACAATTGACAAAAACGAGTCAAACGCTGACAGTGACATACAAAATATAATTGACAATAACGAGTTAAACACTGACAGTGACATACAAAATATAATTGACAATAACGACTCAAACGCTGACAGTGACATACAAAATATAATTGACATTAACGAGACATGTGACTCAAACACAACACTTCCTACATTTTCCACCCCCAGAAAGTCTGACATACATTTAGACAAACATATTTAAACAAAACACCCCCAATACATACACAACAAAACTCATTGAAAGACGAAAACGAATTAACAACATCAACACTTAAACGAAAACGGCACATGCGAATACAACGTAAGAAACGTAACAAACGGCACATGCGAATACGACGTAAACAAATATTTACTACAAATACGATAACGTAAACAAATATAACAACCTCATGGGGCATTCCATTTCCCAGTAACTTGATGGACCCAACACTACATCACACTCAGCTGTAACATCTAGCCATGAATACAGAATAATTGGACGCCTCAACTTCCATCAGGACAAGGTTACGCCATGCATGATGCATCATCAAGAACAGTGCTTGCTTCTCCACGTGATTGGGTGCAACATGGAAGATGTTACTACCATCCTGGTAACATTGAAGGAAGACGTAATGCAATTGACTCACTGCAAACTAATAGGTGAGTATGTTCTCTTCTTAACCCTCTCATTCCTGAATTGTTTGGACACGCGCGGAAAAATCTAATTGTCGACCGCGGAATAGAGTATTACCGTTTTATTTTTTTAACTCGATGCTGGCTGGGAAAACCCCATAGCAACCATATATCACTAAATAGACCAAGAGTTTGGGATTCCTCTCATTTTTTGATTGAGAAAATTGAATAATATTTAGGCCATCTACTAATACTTCAAAAAAAATTTTTTTTCCCCAAAAAATCCACTTTTTTCATCAATAAAAAAATAAAATAAAATAGAAATAATATTGTTTGATGCATTTTATACCAATATTATATTAGTTCAACAATAAAATATGTTGCTTGTTGTGTGTGGTACTGATTGTGATCATGTAGGAGACATCTATGAGTGTCCACAAGGAACATATGCCATCGGACGTCGAGCTCCACTACAAAACAATTTCATATACACAAAAACATAGACAACAAAGATATTTGTAATACAAACAACAAATTATTCATGCTCCTATATGTGACCGGATTTGTGAAAACCCGGCTAAACGCGGCATCTAAAGTTTTCTAATATATTCTACCAGTAGGCTGCACGGGGCCTTGGGATGCCTTCCTCCTAATTTGGAAGCTGTAGCACAAGCCGTCTTCGCCCTACGCACTACAACACTTCAGTATTTTTGCTAAACTTATTATTGCTGATTTCGAAAAAAACGCCGGGTAAAGGCGTTGCTAAGGTCAGGGGGCGTGCCTTGTGTCCGTATACTATTACTGCGTGTCTCCGGGACACTATGGAATAAATCGGTTACAGGCGGATTGAAAGAAGTCTAAAAGGCTTAATGCAGGGCTCCTTAAGAAACTATGATGACGAGAATTGCGTGAGTACGTGAATTATGTAGAATAGTTAGCTACAGTTTTTTCCCGGCTGTTAGTGAAAAGCCCGCCAATAATTTCTTAGCAACTCTCCGTACACGAGTCCAACCGGCTAGTGTTTCTAGCCTCCTAGTGTGAGTTCTAGAGCACGCCAGAGCTTACAACTGCGTCATAAGCTAGAGCTAACTGGTGTCTATTCATTTCTGCCATAAAAAAATTTTCGAAAAAAATCGACCCATAAGGCTTTACCGGGGGATACTGAAAAAAATTGTTTGCCTCGTTTAGGCGGATTTTCCCAAATCCGGTCACAAATTATTCATGATCCTATATAATTGCAACTTTATGATGTATTGTATGCGGTTTCATACAGGATTTTTGTTTGGGGGGGGGGAGGGGGGGGGGCTCCGAGTGTACTTCGCCACACTCATATTTTGGAACCTACACTACTTTGATGCACATCTTTGCATATACTTCACACTGATGATCAGTGTTTGATCCTATGCACTAAACAGCTCAGTAATGATAGGAACATAATGGGATACAATATCAGACCAAAAATAAATGCTTCCAAAATGTTATTTCTATTCAACTCCCAAAATTCTAGGTGGGGATCCCAGGGCTAGCCTCCCACTGTATGAACCCCTGGTATGTATACTCCATACTGTCCATGAGAGAAACAATCACCGTTGTATTGAGAAAGTGTAATTTGAAAATGAAAAGCAGTACAAGCACACACGTGGAATTCAACTTACGTGTCACATACTGAACGATCCCTCCCAGGTTAGGATCCGGAACCTCCATACAATACCAAAAAAACACAGACAACAATGATATTTGTAACACAACAGCTGGCCTCGCTGAATTGCCCCCCCCCTCCCCGTCATTGCTTTTCACTGACATTCTTGTGCCATAATCCCCCCCGCCCCCCCCACCCCCAACTGGACACCCAAATATCAGTAAGTTGAAATGAAACTTACCCAGCATGGATGATTTCACAGACCGAAAAAGACCCCCCGAGTTCGTTCTCTCCCAGGTTGGATCCGGAAGTGCCACATACTGTTTGTTCATGGTTGCTCTCTCTCTTTCCACAAATGCACGCACACACACACACACACACACACACACACACACACACACACAAGAAAAAAGAAGTTACAGGTGAATACAGATCATAAAAATAAATGTATAATTTATTATACATAAATTGACTGGTGTACACACACACACACACATGAAATTCAACTTACATAGGCATAGTAGTCACGATCCAAAAAGATCCAGAGTTCCCTCCCAGGTTGTATATGGAAGTGCCACATACTGTTTGTCCACGGTTGCTCTCTCTCATTCCACAAATGCACGCAAGCACACACACACACACACACACACACTAGAAAAAAGAAGATACAGGTGAATACAGATCATAAAAATAAATGTATAATATAAATTGACTGGTGTACACACACACACATACATGAAATTCAACTTACATGGGCATAGTAGACCCGATTGGAAAAGACCCCCCTCCCCCCCCAGTTCGTTCCCTCCCCGGTTAGATCTGGAAGCGCCAGAATAACATTTCAACTCCACGCACACACATATACATCGAGTGTGAAGCTCCACTACAACACCACAAAAACACAGACAACGACAACGACAATAACAATACATATTACAACTTTTGGGATGTTCAGGGGGGGGGGGGGGGGAGCAGCCACAAATATCAAAGTCTGTGGTCCTTCACACAAAAGATTATGGAATATCAATGGTGTGTGTTTTTTCAATGGGTGTGTTGTCATCTTTCTTCCACTCTCCCCCTACCTCATCCACCCGACTCTTGTTCTTCAATTCCCGCCTTCTCCGACCGCGAGGACGTCCAGAACTTGGAGCAGGAGGAGCCACTTCCTCTTCTTCATCACTGGAACCTGCTGCCTATTCGTGTTTCATCATTGGAAGACTCAGGTCCAGTATCCTCTCCTTCATCACTGGAAGACTCTGCTCTTGTCGCCTCATCTGCGTAATCGGGGTCGGTGACTGCATTCACATCTGGTCCTAGTAGTATATGTGGTAAAAACTTTTTTAAATTTTTTTGAAAATTTTTATTTGTTCAAAAAACCACAAGCCACTTTCAAATCTCAAAACTCAATGAAATAGATATATAATTATAGCTAAACAGCTTACTCTATCTCAATATAGCTATAAATAAGTCCTTTCCACAACAGAAGCTTGCTATTTTTCAAGAGAAAGACAAGAGAAAGACAAGCTTACCTCGATCATCTTCTTGACTCCCATTTTCAGTATCAGAGTTGACGGGGTCTGGTCCACCAACCCTGATACAGGGCCTCCTATAGCCCTAGATGTCGTCTCCCTACTCTCCGCTTGATCCTGAGTTGCTAAAGTCAGCATCAAGCAAGTCTAAAACTTGCACCGCATTGTAACTTGTAGACGCCATCTTCCAAAAAATGACTTTGAAAAAAAAATTTTTTTTGCATAGTTACCAGGATCACATGACATGCTCACTTTTTTCCTATGATGTAATAAGCATTACCTAAGACTGTACGTAATAGGGAGGTCCCCAGTTGAACTGGCGATTTTATAAAAAATGGAGAAGACAGTGAGTCAAACCGCAAAGTCTTGGTCGGCAAAGAAGCGGTTGTTTCAATGTGTTATGGAAGGCTACTGAGCTCAAGCAATTTTTCGCTGCTTCTACAAAGCACTGTAGATGACTGGATCCATAAATGAAGCTGCTGTGAAAAAGGTAACTTTTTTTTTAAATTCGACGGAGAACTGATGTTGTTTTTTTTGCCGAGGAAGAAATAAACGCAACTGCTGTGAGGTACTGTCGAAGCAGTCCTGGCTGAAAGCTATTTTAGATGCTTCTCCAATGCATTGGGCACCTGTGTATGCAATCTGAAGGTTCTAGCTATAAAGTAACTATTTAAAAAAATTCGAAGAAGCCAACAGGTCTTCACCCGCTTTAAAGTGGGATCCGGAACGAAAGGGTTAAGCAAGTTGAAATCTTGCTTTGTGGTGGCTCTGAAAAGAACCAGTTAAATAATAATTAACCCTTTCGTTCCCAATCCCGCTTTGAAGCGGGTGAAGACCGGTTGGCTTCTCCGAATTTTTAAAAATAGTTACATTATAGCTAGAACCTTCAGATTGCATACACAGGTGCCCAATGCATTGGAGAAGCATCTAAAATAGCTTTCAGCCAGGACTGCTTCGACAGTACCTCACAGCAGTTGCGTTTATTTCTTCCTCGGCAAAAAACAACAACATCGGTTCTCCGTCGAATTTAAAAAAAAGTTACCTTCTTCACAGCAGCTTCATTTATAAATCCAGTCATCTCCAGAGCTTTGTAGAAGCAGCGAAAAATTGCTTGAGCTCAGTAGCCGTCCATAACACATTGAAACAACCGCTTCTTTGCCGACCAAGACTTTGCGGTTGGACTTACTGTCTTCTCCAATTTTTATAAAATCGCCAGTTCAACTGGGGACCTCCCTATTACGTACAGTCTTAGGTAATGCTTATTACATCATAGGAAAAAAGTGAGCGTGTCGTGTGACCCCGGTAACTATGCAAAAAAAAAATTTTTCAAAGTCGTTTTTGGGAAGATGGCGTCTACAAGTTACAATGCGGTGCAAGTTTTAGACTTGCTTGATGCTGACTCTAGCGACTCGGGATCAAGCGGAGAGAAGGGAGACGACATGTAGGGCTATAGGAGGCCCTGTATCAGGGTTGGTGGACCAGACCCCGTCAACTCTGATACTGAAAATGGGAGTCAAGAAGATGATCGAGGTAAGCTTGTCTTTCTATTGTCTTTCTCTTGAAAAATAGCAAGCTTCTGTTGTGGAAAGGACTTATTTATAGCTATATTGAGATAGAGTAAGCTGTTTAGCTATAATATATATATATTTCATTGAGTTTTGAGATTTGAAAGTGGCTTGTGATTTTTTGAACAAATTCAAATTTTCCAAAAAATTAAAAATTTTTTTTACCACATATACTACTAGGACCAGATGTGAATGCAGTCACCGACCCCGATTACGCAGATGAGGCGACAGGAGCAGAGTCTTCCAGTCATGAAGGAGAGGATACCGGACCTGAGTCTTCCAATGATGAAACAAGAATAGGCAGCAGGTTCCAGTGATGAAGAAGAGGAAGTGGCTCCTCCTGCTCCGAGTTCTGGACGTCCTCGCGGTCGGAGAAGGCGGGAATCGAAGAACAAGAGTCGGGTGGATGAGGTAGGGGGAGAGTGGAAGAAAGATGACAACACACACCATTGATATTCCATAATCTTTTGTGTGAAGGACCACAGACTTTGATATTTGTGGCTGCTCCTCCCCTCCCCCCCCCCCCTGAACATCCCAAAAGTTGTAATATGTATTGTTATTGTCGTTGTCGTTGTCTGTGTTTTTGTGGTGTTGTAGTGGAGCTTCACACTCGATGTATATGTGTGTGCGTGGAGTTAAAATGTTATTCTGGCGCTTCCAGATCTAACCGGGGAGGGAACGAACTCGGGGGGGGGGGGGGGGGGGTCTTTTCCAATCGGGGCTACTATGCCCATGTAAGTTGAATTTCATGTGTGTGTGTGTGTGTGTACACCAGTCAATTTATGTATAATAAATTATAAATTTATTTTTATGATCTGTATTCACCTGTAGCTTCTTTTTTCTTGTGTGTCTGTGTGTGTATATGTGTGTGCGTGCGTTTGTGGAATGAGAGAGAGAGAGCAACCGTGGACAAACTGTATGCGGCACTTCCGGATCCAACCTGGGAGGGATCTCTGGATTTTTTTGGATCGGGGCTACTATGCCCATGTAAGTTGAATTTCATGTGTGTGTGTGTGTGTGTACACCAGTCAATCCTAACCTGGGAGGGATCGTTCAGTCTGTGACACCATCCATGCCGGTTGAATTCCACGTGTGTGCTTGTACTGCTTTTCATTTTCAAATTACACTTTCTCAATACAATGATTGTTTATCTCATGGACAGTGTGGAGTATACATACCAGGGGTTCATACAGTGGGAGGCTAGCCCTGGGTTCCCCCCTAGAATTTTGGGAGTTGAATAGAAATGAACATTTTGGAAGCATTTGTTTTTAGTCTGATATTGTATCCCATTATGTTCCTATCATAACTGAGCCATTTAGTGCATAGGACCGAACACTGATCATCAGTATGAAGTATAGACTCTTATGCAAAGATGTGCATCAAAGTAGTGTAGGTTCAAAAAAATGGGTGTGGCGAAGACACTCGGAGCCCAACCCCCTCCCCCCCAAACAAAAATCCTGTATGAAAACGCATACAATACATCATAAAGTTGCAATTATATAGGATCATGAATAATTTGTTGTTTGTATTACAAATATCTTTGTTGTTTGTGTTTTTGTGTATATGAAATTGTTTTGTAGTGGAGCTCGACGTCCGATGGCATACGTTCCTTGTGGACACTCATAGATGTCTCCTACATGATCACAATCAGCACCACACACCACAAACAACATATTTTATTGTTGAACTAATATAATATTGGTATATAAAGCATCAAACAATATTATTTCTTTTTTATTTTATTTTTTTATTGATGGGAAAAGTGGATTTTTTAGGGGAAAAAATTTTTTTTTTTGAAATATTAGTAGATGGCTTAAATATTATTCAATTTTCTCAATCAAAAAATGAGGGAAATCCCAAATTCTTGGTCTTTTTATTGATATATGGTTGCTATGGGGTTTTCCCAGCCAGCATCAAGTTAAAAAATAAAACGGTAATGCACTATTCCGCGGTGGAAGATTAGATTTTTCCGCGCGCGTCCAAACAATTTGGGAACGAGAGGGTTAAAATAAGTTGAAATATTTTGCTTTGTGGTGGCTCTGAAAAGAGCCAGTTAAATAATAATATAAAAAAAGCGTAAGTTGGACTGTCCAACTCGTGCATAACAGGCATAAAATAAGACACTTTGTAGACTGTGCAAGTCAGACTGTCTGACGCATGCATAACCAGCACGTATACCCCCCTCCCCCTTTCCATAGAATATGGTGGCTCAAAAAATAACTAATAAAATAATAATAAATATTGTGCAAGTTGGACTGTCCAACGCGTGCATAACTGGCATTAAATAAAACACATTGTAGAATTTGCAAGTCAGACTGTCTGACGCGTGCATAACTAGCATGTAATAAAAAAAAAATTTGAACCACCTCCTCCCCCGCCCCACACGCACACACACACACAAATCTAATCAATATCAGCAGCTTCCTCTAGTCAACTTTCCCGGTCACTCTTCGGTGAGACTTGTAGTTCCTCACTGCTGTATCCACCGAGGCACAGGTGTGGCCGTTTCGATATGCAGGTTCGTAATCGAAACATTTGGCAAAAAAACATGCAATGGTGTTCTTTGTCACCAGTGAGAGTGACTCGTGAACAATCCTGCGCAGCCGTACAATAGACCCATTACAATGCCCACGAGTGTACTTCTTGGAGTGGCACCACACTGACTCTATGGGATTTAGTTCACAGTGAAACTTGGGCAGATAGAGGCAAATATGCCCGCGTCGCTCAATTTCTTCTTGTAAAATTGTGGTGCGATCCTGAAAGTCCTGCAAATAATCAATAATAATAATATATAATAATAATTTTATTTTCTCAATGGGATTCAAATACTGAGTGTGGTCAGATCTAATTTAAAATAACTGAAAATTTACTTATGTTTTTATTATAAAGATTTTTTTTCCTTGCCATTGCATGATCATGCTAATTATTTATTTCATTTCTTATGCACAATTCTTCTGTTGTGTATTCTTGTCGATTTCTTATTACTAATTAGATGTAATCAACTTGCCGGAAACTGCTGAAGCTCCTGTTTAATTCTGGAAGCATTCATCCCTGACGTATCCACCCCCCTCTCCCTAAGTACAGTTTTCAGGCCCTTCTGAATGCCCTCGTCTGTGACCATGCACTGCACCTGCCCATTCCATGTGGTGTCCCGCATGAATGGTTGCTTCCCTCCATCCTTCATGTTCATGTGCTCTACGTTTAGGGCATTCTCTGGCTTCTTCATATGCGAAGGAGCATTGTCAAAGATGAACAGGCCTTGACATTGCGGATACTTCCTCTCAAACAAGGAAATTGCCTTGTGAGTCTAAAAAATGATTTTGTATGTCGTATTATAATTAGTGAGCATTAATAAAGTGCACTAGCTAATTATTTAACACCAAGTTGTAAAACTAATGTACAATGCTTAAAACAATTTATACAATATTATCTACATTGTTTCAGACCTGAGAGATGAGCATGGTATTTGTGAAGTATCCGTCCGTCTGATGCTCCAAAAGCAGAGAAGCCTTCTCGCCCTCATGCTCCAGCTGTCCTCCAACCTCCTCCACAAAGTCAGATACCATTATGGCTTGTCCCAGCGACTTTTGCTTCAGGATCAGTTGGGAGCCGTCTGACCAATGGAATGATTGGTCCGCATTCGAATAATAAGTGGACTCGTCATGATAGATCCGAATAACTGGTCTTAAGGCTGGATCTGGAGATGGAGAGTGGTAGTGCCATGTTCGCTTTTCCAACAACATCAAACGTTCCAAGTAGGCTTCACGATCAGCAACCACATCTGGCCTTTCATGCCCGTCAAAATAAACACCTTTAGTATGCTGCTGATACGAGAAGCCTAGATCATGTAGCCATAAGGAAATGGTAGACTTGCTCACTTCAACTCCATGTGAGGCCTTAATCCACGAAACAACATCCATCAACGTCAGATTTGGTTTCCCCTTCACGTTTGCATTCAGGTGAACAAAACTTCTGTCTGGAAGTACTCGTCAGAGATCAATGATGACCACTTTGGATGTCTGCCTCTTCCTGACTCCAATTCATCCTGCAACTTCTCATCAGTTACATCCTCAAGAGAGGAAATGGTTCCAAAGAAGTCAACAAAAACTTCCTTTGCCCACCGATGTATTACCCGAGAATTGAATCCAGTGGCCATTGAAGACAAGTTGCATGCTTCCAGTATTCCCATCCCCAAACTAACAGCAGTACCAAACACCTAAAGGACTATAGACTTTTGGATAGCAAATGTTGTGTTGCGTTCTACCAGTGACTGTAAAATATGCATGCCTTGTTCAATCACAAATGAACGTTGCTTTATTACAGCATGCAACACATCCTTCGATGGGGAGGGTGATGGGGCAGGTGAGGGTGAGGGTGATTAGGCAGGTGAAGGAGAGGCTGAAGGAGAATGTGGGACTACTTGCTGTGGTTGTGGGGACATAACATGTCTACCTCTAGGGGCTTTTGTAGCATTGAGTTTTTTCAGTTCCTTCAACTTCCCTTCAGCCATAAAATAGGAAGATCTCTTGGAAGGAGTAGCACAATTAGTGGTGTCCTGCAGCAACTGCGATTCACTTCGCCTACGCTTGGTAGTACCAGCAATGCGCATAGTGGTCGAACCAGAAGCCATATCAAGCATGCAAGCGCGACTATAAAGGGGAATACCCGTATTACCGGTGGGTAAAGCGTTGCGCGGCACAAACCAATTACGATTAATGACGACGCGTAGACAAAAGTTTGACGTCAAATAAAATGGCGAATAATGTATTGCAGTCTATGGGCGATGCGCGGTTCTCTACCTTCTATGAGTTAAAGTGATTTTGTAGCAGTTGGAAACAATATTTGGAGGAGTAACAATAAGGTACATGCATATCAAAAGGCTGTATTTTGTTTCTATATGATAAATTCAAAAAGTTCACTCTTTAAGCTGGACGCACTGTATGTGTTATGAGAATTTGTATTAGGTATGTGCAAGTAATAGATGTTTAAAATACCTCTGACCATTAGCATAGATATTGAATCAAACAAAAGGTGATCATCATTGGGGTAGACTCTACAGAAGCATATGTATTCACCCTTATCCTCCAATATAATGTTTTTAATAGTTAATGTATACATATACACTTGTTTAACTTTATCTTGGCGTAGACTCCTCTTTACAGCAGTTGGAAATGAGGTCACATTAATCTTTTGAAATTGATATTTTTTACCATGTGGTAATTTAGATCCATTGAAATACCAACTAACTTCACTATTGGAATAACAATTGAATTGTATAGATTCTCCTACATAGGCATTTAAAAGAAACGGGAATGTTCTTTTTCTTTTTACTGCAAAGAAATAGACACAGAACAATGGACAAGTATTATGCCTCAGATATCAATTAATACATCAGATCACTTATACTTAGTTATTCATACCACATAAATACTTTGAAACGTACTGTAACTAGAACACAAAGACTGTAAAACCTCAGTGTTATTCAGTTTGTTTAAAAAATGCAATAATTTTGCCGCCAATACAGTTGCTTAAAAATGTCCTTAAATTTCAGACTTTAATAAGAATGGTTTTGCTCAATTGTCGAGTTCTGACCCTTAGGTGAGAAAGTTTCTATCTAATGTTTTTTCTATAATCATGAATATAATTTTTAACAAATGTAGCCAGCTGTATAAATAAGAGGCGAGAAAGGCGGCTAGTGAGTGGCTTAGCACACTGCGAAGGTTGAGGTCCCCGCGACTACACAGGAGAAACACCTTCAACCAGGGGAAATTGGGTCACCTACAATGGTCTAACAGCAAGGTCATCTGGAAAGCCCATCAGGGTGCCGTCGTCCAGGTACCACACGTTGGCGGAGACCTGAGACATCAGCCTGCAGGCGCTCGAGCAGGGGCTGGAAGGTTAGAGCAAAACCCAATTGGCCGAGAGGTCCCCCTACTGCACACCACTGCAGCTATGGATGGTATCTTCTCCCAGATGGAGCAGGGGCTGACAGGAGTAGCAGGATTCCATCCAGGCCGCTAGGTGTGGGATGCGATGCCTGATCTCAGCAAACATGGACTCCCTGCTAATGCAGTTAAAGGCGTTGGAGAAGTCAGGAAGAGGCACCAGCACTGATCCGGGTCATCAGAGGAGGAGAGCAGATGTAAAGTGGTTTGGATGATGGCCTCGCAGCCGCCTTTTATTCCAACTCCCAGTTGAAGGGGGGTGAGTGAAGAGATAGCAAAACGGCAGGAGGTGGAGGCCAGACACTTGGAAGTGAGCCGGTGCAGGACTTCTCCTACAGTGATGGGGTGGTGACTACCGCTCTTCTTGGGCGAGACAAGGAGGATGGCCCCACAGAGGTGGGGGAGGACTGAAGAAGGGGCTCTGCCAGCAGCTAATAGATTGACGAGGCTAGTGAGGGTGGTAAGGGCCTGGGCAGCACAATCTGGGGAGGGGCATCGAATAGCCTCCTGAAGATGACTAGGACGCAGACCGGAGGGCCCAGGGGCAGAGGCATTGGGGAATGATCGCACTCCCTTGAGGACTGCAGGCTCTGAAAGGATGGCAGGTGACGGAACTGGGTCCAGAGGCACAGAGGGAGGAGGTGCCTCTCTTGAAGGGTTTCCCTAGGCCGTCAGATGTCAGGGCTTAAATGGCCTTGCTGTACCAGCCGTCCTGCGCAGCACACCTGGCTCTCCTGAAGTTGCTGGTAGAGGTGGGGGCAGATGAGCGTGATTGCCTTCTGGCGAGGAACCGGGCATCCTCGAGAGCCTCGGACCAAAGAATGAAGAGGTGGGACTACTGGGATGGCTCGTCCGGTTTGCGTTCAACAGACCTGAGACAGGAGCTGAGAGCAAGGGCCCAGCTGTGAGTGCACATGAGAGCTGGTACGGCTGATAATGGAGGGGAGGCAGGCTGGGAGGAGGAGGGAGGAGAAGGTACAGGTGATGAGCTGGCAGAGGGGTTGGCAGCAGCTGGATGAGGAGATGGGGCAGGCGTTGTCACGGATGAGGAGGGGCTTGATGGGGACAAAATCCCAAATCAAAAGGCAAACAGCGGGAGCATGGAGCTCCACTCGGAACACGGGCGCATCTAAGGCACTTGGCTGTACCATTACAGCAGCGAGTGTTCGAAGCGTTCGCAATAGGCATCCACCTTACTAAACTCCAAATAGTGCGCCACTCTTGAGTTTGAATTGGTTTCGTTGGTCTCTCTACGAACCTACGACTTGCTTCACTGGTGTAGACACTGTATTACACCCGTATAAAACAAAGACAAAACGAAACAAAGCAAAAACAAAGCAAAAACAAAACCAAGAAAATCACTGGGCTAAGAAGTCAATTAAGCGCACAAACGTCCGGCATTTCTGACTTGCACGTTGCGCACAAAGGAAAAGACTGGCGCTGGAACGATGAACCGAAAAACTTAAACGCTCCATGGGCATGCGTGATTTTAAATGAAGGAAAAATAATGAATGGGTGTGTTTATATAAATTCACTCACCGTAGTGTCAGGTATTTCACCGTTTTTCTCAAAAGCTATGCGTAAATTAAAAAGTAGACTTTAACCGTTTCTTATCTCAAGGCAAAAAGGTCTGCCACCTACGAGATATGCTGTTGACAGAGTGACAAAATGTATATATATAAAGGAATGAATGAATGAATGAACTAGACCACTAAGAGTGCAAACCCTCAGCGCAAGTTAAAAACTTCCCAACACCAGACAAAAGATTTGATAGCACTAAAACAATAGAACGCAAGTAACAAGTTTGAACTAAGTGCGGTAAAATGTGTACCCTCAAGTGAGCACAAGTGATACTATGCACGGGTGTTTTATTCAGTGCCAACCACGGCACTTAGACACACCCCCAGAAATTTTTTCTTAGGTTGATTTTTCATAGCAACTACCCTGGCAACCACAGACTCTTAGAAAGGAAATGGATTTCCTGGGCTTTAATTAGCAGGTAGAGGGGGGGGGCCCAGCAGGGGGAAATCCAAGCCTGAGTTAATTGATCAATTTAAAAAAAAAGTAAGAAAAAACATTCACCACCGCGGCGCCACTTCTCGCTTAAAATAGCGGTATTGTTTGAGGTGCAGAAGAGTTCTGGAACTTTTACTGGCTGAGAAAGAAGGTACTAAATGAAGAGTAAACTTATCTGAGTCTGTTGGACCAAGTTTTGTGTGGATTCAATTTTTTTGGTTGAAGTTATGTCATTTTTTGCAAGGTGCAGTTTCTACTTATGGCAAGCAGGAATATACAAAGATGAGGTACATACAAATTTTGTTTTACAAAGAGCTAAAAGAAGGTGACTTGTGCTTATGAAGTAGACATCACTTCTGCATCCTTGGCATTTTTCTTCCTCTTTTTGAGTGGTGGTCTCAAAGATGTCAAGGATGGATCAGACTCAAGTGCCTGCTCTCGGAAAATGTATTTCAGCCTGTCTACTTCGTTAGGTATTCCCTGATATGTTCTCTCCAATTGATTGATGTGAGCCTGAATGGACTCTGCTCCTTGTTCACCCATTATCCCTGAGCCAACCTTCCACCTGCACATCCATGGTATCACGTGATCTTCCAAGATATGCATCTTGGGAAGAATGGACGCAAGGGGGAAATTCTTTCGGTAGAACACCAGGAAGTCAGCTCCTGTTAAGATATACGCTGGTAAACATTTTTTATTATTTAAATAGTAATTTTTTTTTACCAAGATTGTCAATGTCTTTATCACTCAGGCTGAACGAGGAGTTGTAACCTCTGTGACATTTCCCGAATAGATTGAAGACTTCTGCAAATTTGCTAGCTGTTCTGTTTGGCTGAAGGACGATGGGTTGGTGAGACTTGGCCACTTCCTTGATCCTCTCACACAGGATTGTGATACTACGAGGCTAATAATGGCATATATTAAGGTAATGTACATTTTAAAAGAGTTGTTTTGTACCTTCAAAAGCTTATGAACATGATTACCGATGAAAGTGCCACCCTGATAGGCCTGCCGCTTGACATCGAGCTGTTGAAGGCATTCATCAAGGCAGGAGAAGAAACATCCCTGTGAATAATCACAACTCTTCTTCATGGCCTTCTCAAGATTGATCACTTGGCTAGACTATGAATATTCAAAATGTAATTATATCTTCTTTTTTTTCAAGAAAAATTGGTCACCTTGTCTTTAATTCTTTTATTTGTAGCCTCTAGTTCCGTCTTCAAGCTGGTGTAGACATTGCTGGAAAGGTCATCTGAAGTTAGAGTGTAGTAGGTAAGTAATTCAGAAATGTGTTCTGAGTACTTCCTATCGGTGTCCAGCTCTAGCTTCATATTAGACAATTTGTGCAGGTCATCATGATCACAGCTGATTACACCACTGACGGAACCAGAACTACTCGTGGCAAGAATGAAATCGAGCTCTTTGCAGCTCTCCTCCAGAAGCAGCCACAGGCGGTTGTAAATGCCTAAGGAGAGGTGCAGTCCTGGTATACACACCTATAATAAGGAATTAAGGTAAAACTTTTTAAAAATGTAATTATATCAACTACTTACGTTCTCAAGAGGAATACCAAAAATTACAGAGCCGATGGCATTGTTGTAATGTTTGGCTAGTTTGATGTTTCCATGACCATGTGAGAGAAAACGTGCGTGATCATCACTCAAGGTTTGGAGGGAGCGTGCTGGAAATGATCCTCTCTTCACCAATGGCTGTCCAAGGTGAGAGCTTGTGATATGACACCACAAGCAATTATGACGACCTTGGTAACAAATATTCTTTGAACTAATTCAGTGTAATATGCTGACGTTACATACCACTTGCCCCACTAAGGCCATACATTCGACACAAGAATTCATAGTCTCCAGACAAGAACAAGTGAACTGTACATTCCCTGAACAAAAATGATTTAGTTTTAATTTTTGGTGCTATTTATGTTTACAACTTCACCATACTTAATCTGCATTCCTTGCGCCTCCTTTATGTGTTCTTGATACATGTACAGAGCTGTATGGAGATTTGTGGTCATGTCTGAGGCCTTAAAAATGGAGAGAAGACACGTCTCCTTGATTGAATTGGGTGCCCTGGTGTTTACAAGCTGCAGGGTAAGCTTGAAGCTACCGTGCCCTTTGTCTCCACCCAGCTTCAACCAAATTTGACCAGAGGGTATGCCTCCTTTATGCCAAGTCAAACCAGGACCACTATTACAAGGTAATTTTTGATATGTATTTTATAATGAACAATTTTTACATAGTTTTTACCTATCGTGTCTTTCTATGGTATCTGCAATGGCAGCAATTAAATTTGGACGGTAGCAAAAGGGAACATCCCGAATTTTCTCCTTGGTCTTATCGGGAGAAAAGGTAAAGGGAGCTCGTTCAGCAACAAAGTTGTCACCCACAATTCTTTTGCTACCTTTCGCTGCTGCCTCTCGCTAGCTATGGAAATGTTCAGGGATTTAAACCATCTATACAAAGAGTAGTTCAAAATAAGAGCATACAAGTATGACAATGCAATTTTATTGTTGTTATTAGAGTTACCTTCTAAGGACCCTCAGCTTTGTCCAGGGGATCGAGAGATCAGCCTTCATAGCAAGAGCATGATCTACTGGGATAGCAAGGGGAAGTTGTACCTGCTGGAGAAGTTCTTCGCGCTGAACTTTAGTCAGGCAGTTGACCTCAGCAGCTAACTGAGAGGTGCCATCACCTCCGCTGGTAACTTCTCGTACAGTCTCCAGAACACCGGCCCTTATTTTGACTGTCCTGCTGCTAGCTTCACCACTTGCTATCCGACACCCTGGAACTTGCATTAGAGTGATTGGCTATATAGTTGGATAGCGCATTACGTAAGTACAATATTGAGCAATGTAAATAAGTACTGTATTTATTATTGTTAATATTATTATTATTATTGTCAATATTACTGTGTTATTGTTATTGTTATTGTTGTTGTTTTGTGGTTCCTACCTGACCACTGGTTGGCACTTTTATAATTCCAGATGCATTGGAAGCACTTTCTCCATGGCGAATGAGTCGCCTGATTAAGTGCTGAGCTGCTTTCACTTCTGTGGGAGTTGCTGGTTCTGTGGGTGGCTTGCTGAATATATCTTTCAGCGTCACCTTAGATGGTGAGTCAGTGTTCACCATGTAGGACTTACATCTGCTATCAAGATGTCTTTGGTAGTCCTGAAGCTGAACGGTTTTTCCACATGTCTTTGGTAGTCCTGAAGCTGAACGGTTTTTCCACACCTTCTGATACAGGACACAAGCAACTCGGATAGCAGGGACATGAACAATGGTGGAGCAGCACTTATAGTTTCACTGTTCAATGTGTGGCTGAAGCAGCATGGACAATTTAATGAGTAAGCAATCTGGATACTCTCACAACAACACTGTGAGCAGATTGTCTCTCCACAGGAAAGAGATACGGGATTAGCTTCTACTTCACAGCAGATGCAGCAAAGGAGCTTGTTCACAGCTGAAGAAGATACAAATTGAGGATGTGGATCTTCCTTTGGAAAAGGGGATAGTGCGAGGGATCTGATGTAGTTGATCACAGCCTTGGGTGTCTCTCCACTGGGTCTGCCCCTCACTACCACTTTTCTGGCTGCTTTCCTTCCTCCTTTGGCAGACTGTAAGAAGTTTAAGCATATCTGTGAAGTGAATAATGTAGTTTAAAATTAATTAAAAGCTAATTTATAATTAGTAATGCACTTGAGCTGGCAAGAAATATTAGTTATAATTTTTTAAAATTTTTATTGTGGGGACAAAATTGTAGCTGCTTCTTTGGCTGGGAAAGGAAGTTGGAGTTTCTATTCAATTGTATTATCAAGGTTTGCCTTGCCTTGATTTGTGGGTTGACCTGTCATTCTCTGGTTAACCTGTGAGATGAGTCTGCCTTACCAATTATGGGCTATCCTGTCTTTCTCTTTAGCTATCTAATCTGAGATAGCTGGTGAATATATATACACAATTTTTTTTAAATTTATCAATAGTATTGTCAGGGTCTGCAATTTAGCCTACCAGTCAGATATATAAGGTGCATACACTTCATAATATTGTTCTTGTAATGTTATCATCATCATCATTATTATTATAATGTTATCATCATCATTATTATTATTATTATTATTATTATTATAATTATTATTATTTTATTATCATTAGTATTTTTTTGGTTATTTTTTTGTGCAGTTACCTGGCAGTCCTCATCAGTATGTGAGGTCCATTCTTTGGCTGTCATGGGCTGAAAGGGAGCACCGTCTTAACTGGCCATCTTGATTCTCCTTAGCTTCAGGAAGCAAGGATGACAGAACATGCTGGGTGTTGCAGTGATGGCCACTAAACTGCCACCAAGGTCTCTGGGAACTCCTGCAAAATTCTCCAGATCCATCGTGTGCTCAGTGCAGGAATGGACTGACTGAGTTTTCCTCCCTTTAGATTTGTTCAGTCTTCCTCCACAAATTCTGCAGTGCTTCTGCAGCTCTTGATCATGGAATATGATCGAACTTTGAATTTAAAAGTTGCATGTTTTGTGGTGGACATATGGTACATAAAAAAAATTGAATCCATTTGATTTGCTGATTTTCTAGTAGATGTGTTCTTATTCTATTGACTGACCTCATTGCAAAGACCCCAGAAAGTTCCAGTAACCAGATATTCCACCAAACAAGGAAGTAACCAAAATTGAATTCACACCTGGTGGTTGTGGTATGCCAGGTAAAGGGTTATGTAAGGGAATACCGTAGTGGTTAGCTATGCGCAGTTGCATGCAGGCAGTACTTAAAAGGTGACTCTTGCCCTCTCCATGAGGAAAACAGTCCCCCTAAAATTTTGGGGGAGAAATATTAGCTCAAAGATTGTGGCTTGCCAAGAGGTCACGCAGCTAAGTCATGAATTTAGTCATGAGCATACCGGAAATGCTCCCGTGTAGCAATAATTATTCGCTAAGTGTTACACTTGAAACGCTCGTGTATGGCAGACAAAGAAATGAATGGGCATAGCCGTATAGCAGTACTCTCCGTACTTTCTGCCTTTTCTCTAGTTTTTTTCAAAAACTAAGCCTAAACTCCAAAAAGGGGCAAATTAAAGGGACTTATATTGTTGCCTAGTTGGTTAGTCTCTCTCAGAGACATAAAAGTCGCTATCTTCAAGATCCTGCTGTTGACGACCACAGAAGAATTATTAGCATAAAAACTCTATTTATTTTGTTTGAGTGAAGTGCCCCCTTTTCTCATAGACTGTCACATATTTATAACATTACCATAGCTACAGCATCATTTATATAAGTTACTATTTATGTTTCATTGATGATAGCGTTTGATTAATACAACATTATTATGATTAGTGGTTTAAACTTTAATAATCAAGGATAGCTATACTTAATCAAACAAATACTATACAGGAAGTTATAGTTTACTGGCATAAAAGAATAATACATTATTGATGCAACAATCAGACTTACCAACAACTATCATTTGACCTTTCTGTAGAAGCAACCACCTAGATTTATGATAAGTATAGCAATTATAGGTTCCATAATGCTTTAATTGAACTTTTGTAAATAACAGTATATGGGCATCATAGACAAGTAAACTTGAATCAATATCTCTATTTTCAAATTTCCACTTGACTCTGCCATTGTATATGCATTTGAAATATGCTGGGTCTCCAATCCTCACTTTGTTTATTGAAGGGTAGACACCATATGTTATACCTACCGAAATATTGCACCAACTAATTTTGTTTAGTTAAGCAGTAATTATACATACACCTTATATACCACATGTTCATAGGGGATATGACAACTTAAAAGGTTTTTTACAGGAATGTTTTCCTTGATTCCAATAAAGAGAGAAACATTTTTAAACTGAGTTATTTTTGTAGTGACAATATAAATACTTACAACCCTTTACATGAACTGTAGCATGTTCAGTGAAGTGACTACCATTAGAATATCTCCCATTACAAGTATAGGCACCTGAATTGCTTTGATTCACATTTGCAATCATAATAATATTGTTAAGTAAAAATATTCCAGCATTAGACGATATTTTATTGCTTTGAAAATACCACTTAGGCTCCTGAAAAGATTGACAATGGATTAAAGCTGCTCCATTTTCAGGCACATATTGAACAGTTGGTACTACAGTGCAATCATTATTAGCTGTACAAAGTGCAATTCAATTGTCAATTCTTTAATCAAATTTTGATGAGCTATATTATAATCATGTATGTCGATTAAGTAATAGTTATGCCATGGCCAAAGAGGGGTTATGGAATATAATCGTCCCGATCCCGAGGGCGAAGCCCGAGGGATAAGGGCGGTGATATTCCATAACCCCGATGTTGCCATGGCACAACTGTTTTATACCATAGTTGCTGCTACTACTACTCTCTCATATCCACCTATATGGGACCAGCCCTACCACATATAACTCTCCTGCTGCTCTCATACCACAGGAATTTACCACAGCTAGCTGCTTTACTGCTTACTGCTGAGCAGCCCAGGTAGAGTTAGATCTGGAGATAACAGCTGGCAGCTACAATGCTAAATAGTGATGCGGCACATGTAACTATTGTGCAAATTGCGATAAAAGCATCAAAATTGGTATAGACATAGTCAATAATTAGATAAACAATTAAGGATATTGAGCCATTTCAAATTTCACACCTTTAGCGAATTAGGCATAGTATTATGACATCACTATGATGTCATAATGTGTCATTATGTGGGTTAATTAATTCTGACAGTTAAAATATTTTTCTGATGTTTGATAGTGCCTAGTTAACTCAGATATAAAGTTTCATGGTCTAAATCCATGCGGTTTTTTTGTAAAAATTTTGAAAAACAAAAAAGGAGATATAGTTCATATGAAAAAGTTAAGTCAGTTATGTATACATTCTCCTTCACATGCACATAATGCTGTGCATTGAAGTGCAGCCTTCTTGCACTTGCAACGTTTCACACACCCCTTCTTGCATTTGCATGCGACAAGTTCACAACAGGCTTTTGATGCTTCAGGCAGGGTTGTCCAGTTGGGTTCATACAGACCATCATCTGTCTTGATCCAACCCCAGATTGTTGGTGATGGTAGTACAGGAGCTGGCAGTAGTGACTGGCCCCACACATGACCTCCTTGGTAAGTTGCTCTCCTCACATGCTGTTCCAAAGCTGCCTTAGTAGGTGGAATCTGCTTCACGTTGGGTTTCTTTGTAAACATTTTCTTCCTTGCCTTATCAATGTCTGTGCACTGGCTGGTTCTGTCATAGAGTAGGATTACAAACCTCTCAATTATATGCATGACATCTTCTGGTACCTCACTAGGTGCACATGACAACTGCAGCAATGCATCAGTAAGTTCTGGTTGTACATTCCAAATTGACCATGCTGTCTTTTTACCATGCCCAACAAAACTTGACACAGTGTCGCAACCAGTGAGGGCATGAAACATGGGAAGTGCATGAGCCTTTTTTATCCCAAGTGCAATGGCCATTTTATGTGCTGCCAGGAAACGAAAATGTTTTTTTGTTCCAAAGGATAGCCAGAGTTCATGTTCAGGACCTAGAGTTGCTGCAACAGATACAGCTAGTACAGCAACATCTGTGTCTACTGTCCTGGTTACTATTTTCAAATGACCATGAAGTGCTGCATGATACACATGCAAGAGCAGGCGGGTATCAGCTTCTTCGTGGGTGCTCGGACTGAGTGAATCAGAATCAAGCAATGGTGGTTTGCTCAAGATAGAATTATCATTGGTAATCACAAGCTGTTTACCTTCTTCATCAAATGCCAACAACAGAGCTTTAGAAAGGAAAAGAAAAAGTTCGGTTTTGTTGTGGTTTACTCGAAGAAAATTTTGCCAATTTTTTGGAATGGCTCCCTCTGCCGTGACATGCCTGCGAACTCCTTTTCCACGCTTTGCTCTAGTCATGCCTTTAAGAGAGTCTTCCACATACCTATCCCACACAACATCCAAACGCATTGCATTACGAAGCTGTGACATCATGTAAGGAATAAAAACACTTGAGGCATACTCTGAAAAGTTTCTGGAATCCCTGGGATGCAGCATTTGGACAATGGCAGCTCCATCAACAATGACACAACTTGCACTAGGAACTTCAATCTGGGCTGGGGAAATAGCCTCCAAACTTGTCAGGAGATCACTCTTTACTCCAAAGTGAAGTTTACCACCATCTGAAAGAGATGGTGGAAATGCTTGGTTTTCGTAGTGAAAGAATTCCTCCAGATTTCCCTCTCTGGTTTGACAGGATATGAAGAGCCGTGAAAATAACTCCACATCATTTTTCAGAGTAATCAATTGATGTTTCCCTTTGCTGACTTTCTTTTCAGTTGCACATCCAAACAATTTCAGGTTATTGCGATGAATTACTTCATCAAGTGATGAAGATCTCTTGATGAGCCGATCTTCAGTGAACTTCTGAAACTGTTCTTGACCAATCCTCCTAACATTTCTAACAGAATCTACAGATGAATGGCCTGACATTTCCTTGGTATCAAGGGCAAGGAGGTCAGTACTATCTTCTTCAAAAGGGTTGCCTAATTCCTTCATCACACTAATTAGTGAGTGAACATCCTTGGCAAATGCATCCTGGACACTTGAAGTTTGATCGTGATGATGTATAGTGACCTCCCCACCACAATGATATTGCTGATTATGAAACTCTTCTATCACTCTTGCCACTTCTGGTCCTGCCACCATCCAGCGTCTAAGAGCACTGGGGTTATCAGTTAGCCCAACAGCTCCTCCCTCTCCTTTAATAAGAGCATTGTTTTGTTCATGAGCATGATCTGTAGCAATTGCAGAAAAAACTCTGTTTGTTTTCTGGACAGTAAACTTGCCATTATTGAATTCTTTTGCCACCTCAGGATGCATTGTTGAGAGTTCAGTCATGTCCTTAAGATGAACAGGGAGCCAACGTGCATAATTTGTGTGGTCCAAGGCAAAGAACCAAATGACAATTTCTGTCAGAGCATCAAGATACATTTGAAAGGATGATTGCCGCAATGATCGTACATAAACCAATATGCACAATTTCAACTCCATAACTGTAGCCCAGTATTGGAACTGTGGACAGACTTGCTCCCTCTGTTGGCACCATTCCTTAAAGGCTATAACAGGGTGTCCATCTCTTGTGCATGATTGACAGTAATTGGAGTAAGCATGATGCTGAAGCATATATAGAGCAGCAGCTGTGACTTGGTGGGCCCTTCTTGTACGAGTAACATGTGCAGCATGTAGAAAAGACTCAGCAGTTCCTGCTGTGGCTATCTCTGCTTGTACCAGTGCTTGCACCCATCCACTTCCTTTCAACCAGTCTCCAACAGCCTTCAGAGCTGACATCTCGATATGGAGACCGCCAAGCATGACAACAAACTTGTCTTCACCATAATCGTCTGGCCAAGTCCATTGAATCTGCTTTGCCAAAGCATAGAGTGGTTGATCAAATGTGAGCACTGGCGTCTGTCCAGGGTTCAAATGTTCAATTGCACTCTTTACTACGCAGAAGGAGTGCTTGATCATTGCTGCTGTGTGAGCATGTTCAAGGAAAAGAGGAAGCAGGGAACTGGGAGAAATGACGCTACTTTCTTGTGGCTGGTGACTTGCATGGTATGCAGCCCAGGATAAGTTCTCCAATTTCTCTATATCACTTTCTAATAGCTGCTTCGTGTGATCAAGCCACAAATACTCCTTCTGTAGATGCTGCTCCAAACTATCTCGCTTTAAACATGTAAGTACAGTTGCAGGAAGACTATATTTCTTGATACTGGTGTTGACTGGTGGTATATCAGTATAAAATTGAGGTAATTCATCCACTGTCTTGGAAACACAAGAACCTTCTGTAAATAGAGAGGTTCGATCTATTCCTTCACCATTCATAGTAGGATGCTGGAAAAGTGAAATCCCAGTACCATGAAAAGATGCTTTTGAAGTTGTTGATGAGGGATTGTGATCAATATTGTCCACAGCAGCGGAGGTAAAAACTTTGGACCTCAACTTCAGTGGACAAACTACATGTTCCTGGTGGAACTGCTTGCATGCTGTATTCCCCATTTGTGCAGAAAGACGAAGAACACGATCATAGGAGATGCTCATACCTAAATGATAAAGCCTGTCCACAAGATCCCTTTGACGTGTGTGAGCATGCACCATCAATCCTACATAGATTGGGACTGGTGTCTCCTGATCAATACTGTGTCTCACAATGGCAGATTGAGCTGCAGTCTGCTTCCGTTTCTGCTTAACGCTGTTGAACTTCAGCAGTTGAGAAATTGTCAATGCCGCACTTGACATAGCCTCACTATGGTCCTGGATGCTAGGACCTTCTAGTATCATATTTACTAGGGCAAGCAGCAGGAATGGCACAGATTCTTTATTGCATCCTGCTTGAAATCCACTAAATGGTTTAGGTTTTGAAAAAATGTGACGACGTACAATTTTTGCGGCACGTGCAAGATGAATAGCATCTCCATCACTGTCATATTCACAAGCCTTTGTCAAAGCAGTACCGATGTCCTCATTAAATGCCAGCATGATTTCACGGCCTTTCTTTTTGGCTTCCATGTCAGTAAACTGGGCCAATAAACGTTCCTTGAGCCGTGTTGTATGCACCCGTTCGTCCAGTTTCACTCCAAGCTGTTCCATTCGAACCACATACAGCTGAGCCAAATCACTAAGCTTAAAGACCGGTGCACAATGTTCATCTGAACTGCGCATTTCTTCAATATACATCACTAACTCTGCAAATGCAATTCTAGAGGCTACTTCACATTCACTTGCACTACTTTGCTGTTTTGACTTGGCACTCCTTGCACGGTTGTACAAACTTGCTAAACATTTTGCATGATATTTGGCATCTAAAGCAACCATATCTTCTGCTGCACTTAGCTTTGCAAGAAGATTTGTATCTTCTAGTATAGTGGCACATTCCTTCACTCGCTTATCAATCTGAAATGTGGCTGCCTCATGCAAACCATCATCACCTGGTGGTTGTTCACAGAAAAAACACAAGCTTTTTTGTAAACTTGGTTCAATACTTTGTGATCTACTACGTTTGCATGGTGCATGAATATTTAAACTCTCACCATCTCTCTTTAAGGCTCTTTTCTCTGCTCTCTTCAACTTCGTGTTGTTATATTTCTGGTTACAAGAGTGATGGTACAGAGCATTGTTGGTGATCATGGTGAATTCAATGCCCTGTCCTTCATCAAGCCTCTCCAATCTCATTGGCAACTGCCCAAGCTTATGGAACCTTACTAAATTTTCTGCTAGTGTTTTATATCCACTTCCCACATCTTTTTTTTTGGATTTAGATGGACAGGTCAGTGGTTCCCCTGTTTCTTCTTGGCAAACCAGGCATAATTTCCAATTTGTTGGGCACGTGGAAACCGGAAGCTTCGGATTAACCAGTTTAAAAGTCTTAGCCATACCTTTTCCAATTGAATAGCACCACCATGTGCTCCTCAAATGATTAGCACTATGCTCCAGCAACCTACAACAATATTTTTTCATCCACTACTTTGTATTTGATATGCTAGTGAGGGCAAAAAATCATATTTACTTACCTGTAAAGGAAAATCAGGTCTCTTACAAGTTTCTGTACATTATTTGGTAAGGGTAGATTTGATTGAATTCAATTATGACATAATGAAATTAGTTTATCTCAAAATAATTGTACATTTTAGTCAGCCGTCATATTGAAAGTGAAATAAAACCACATGACAACAAAAATTTGAGTGGCTCAATATCCACATTTTTTTAGTATGCAATACTTGACACACATGTCAATTTTGGTGCTTTTATCACTAAATGCACAATTGTTATGAAATTTTTTGCTATGCCGCATCACTAAAAGGAGTGAAGTGATTATGTAAGGGTACGAGTATGCTACTCTGGGTGGATTGCACAGATAGTACCTACAGTAGGCGACAAAATAAAGTTCCGGATTCCATTCCATAGTCCGGCCGTAAAATCGGGGTGGATTACAAAGATAGTACTTATTTTGTAGACTGGTAACATTTTAAGTTTGGCTGTCGTGTGTGACAGATACAATGAAATCACCCAATACAATATCCATAAGAGAAGGACAGTATTTCGATATTTTAGTCGTTTTATTTGGTGTTGCCAAATTTATTCAGTTTGGTATCGCCAATTTGAGATAAAACAGGTATACCGCCAGCACTAGAAATCACTGCATCATACAGTACCGCTGGGCTTGAACTTGCTACCCTGCCCAGGACACTCACAACTAATTCACCTGGAACAAAACCATGCCGAGGTTGTTGGAAGACCATTTTAGCCTCTTCTTAGCTTTTTTTTTTCTTAACTTTTGTTTCTTCTTTCATTTCTTTTCATTATTTTCTTTTTCCCCCTTGTTTCTTCTCCAGTTTTTGTGTTCCCTCCTTTGTTCATTCTCTCTTCTTTCACTTTTGATCCCTAATCTTGGCTGTTGCCCCTCTGCCATTCCTTGCTTGTATGCTTCTGCTGAAGAAAAAGGAAAAGCTGAAATTGTTAGCACATGATATTTCTACTTTACTATCAGTGTTGAAATTAAACCTCAAAATTTAGTCAATAATTAGTCGTATCGTGATAACTTTTAGTTAGTCAATATTTTAAAAATCTGATATCGTCCACTCCTATCTATATCTAATATTTATTTTCAATTTTACTTTCAATGTTTTTTTTCCTTTTATTAGTTTGAAACTCAGCTGCTTGCGTCAAATTCACGTGAACTTCATAATTTGGTTCTCGAGTTCGGACACGTGATTAGTCACTTGGAATACTTGAATTCCATTCTGACGGCGATGTTTGAAGCATGGGATGACTTGCTATTCAATCTAGACAGCCAACTGGACAGCTATGCTAAGGTCAGTAGTGTGTCAATACAGCAACTTCAATTGAATGTAACTTAGTTGATTTTTGCTATTCAGTCCATATGTAATGCTATGCAGTCTTATTTAGAGTAGGATTGCTGTCCATTACCACACTCTCAAAAACTGCTATTATTTGATCTAAAGGTGTATTTTAATTGCATTAGTATAACTAATCTTATTTACTGTATTTTAGGACGTACTATTTTTACTACTTATATGATATCCTGTATATGTAGTTTACATTGTCTAAAATTGTTTACTAATTTTTTAGACATTACCTGAAGGTAGAACTGTCGCTGATGAATTTCTAGTTCTCCTCGCTTGTGGGCGTGCCAGGTTAGCATTGTTTTACAGGTGCGAAAAAAATTAAATAATGAAATGCTTTTGTTTGTGTTTTGTAGTCAAGACTTGAAAGACTTCTTGATGTTCAAGTTGACGGCAAAGGTTAGATACATGAAATGATACGAGAGTGAGTATGGCTTTTTTTTTTTTTTTTTTTTTTACTTTTTTTTTCTTATCTTTTTTTTTTTCTTTTTTACTTCTTTTTTTCTTTTCTTTTACTTTTTTTTTTCTTCGTTTTTCTCAATACTTTTTATAAAATCCACATGACTGTCTTCATCTACATTATTTTTGCATAGGGTGTACAAAAGCTGGGTAATTCCTTAGAGCACTCCTATAGTAACATTAAGAAATTCCTGCTGCACCATTTCCAAGTGGGTGTGCAGGGTTTACTGCTGCACTTGGGAGAGCTGCTACAAATGACCTCTGGAGATAGTGTCGTACATAGCGGCCTGGGGCAGTTTGGTTGCCTGGGGCTGTCTCCCTCCACGATACAGTCGTGCATCAATCTGGCCGGCACTATGGGACTCAAGTCACAGGAAATGATCCTGTAAGAAGACCATTGGTGGGTGTGTCAATGAACTTATGAACTCTTGTGTGTGTAAGCTGAATTTATAAATGGCTTGTGAGATGTGAGTATTAAACTTTCTGTTATAGCCTCTTCACCAAGAACATGCTTAATAGTTTAGGGGGAAAGCGCCAACAATTATACAGTGCATGATTTTTTTTTTTCATGAACCAGTTGCAGACAGAGTGGCCACATCAATTGAATAAAGGAATCTTACATTTAACAGAGCGAAGTGTGGCAATGTTACATCATGAATCAGTACATGACTATGGATGTGTATCAGGACCAAATCGGCTTGTTCTAAATAGATTCCAATATTTTTATAGCATGTCGGCATTGTACAGATAGTTGGTCTTAATATTTCAATTGTTCTATCGAGTATGTATACTTTTAACGATTTCTAACCTCTGGTTTTCTTGAAGCCCAAATGTAGTGTTCAGTTGCACACTGAAGTCGAGTGTACATGTTGTATTCAGTTGTCAATGTCAGTTCTATCACGTGGGCTATTTATACACATGGCACTTGTTATACTTATTTATATTTACCAATAATTGACTGGAATTGATACGTCCCTGATAGTATCTCACTGTGCTTGCTTGCCAATTAAATATTGTGAGATTATTTTGTTATTAATTTTAAAAATTTGACTTGTACAGTAGGAGACAAAATAAAGTTCCAAATTCCGTTCCGTAGAACAGCCATCACATGATTAAAAAAACGGGGGAAAAGCGGTACACCATTTGGTAAAAAACGGCCGTTCCGTTTGACCGGCGTTACTATTTTAATCTTTCTCGTTCACCGTATGTCTCGCTCAAAAGAAATTATAAAATATTGTTTATCCAATAAAACGTTCCGGTTTTGTGTTTACAGTCTCCTGAGGCAGAGCTTCACAGGTAAAAAAATTTGAAGCCGTCAAATTCGAAGTTGTCTCGTGGAGAATTGTTAGCTCGACTACCGCACAGTATCAATGTTTTCTTGGTGTTAGGGTCTTCTCAGGCTTAGATTTTTTACTACTGAAAGTTCATCAGTAGCTAACAGAAGACCTACGAAGTGCAGACCTTGTTATAGCTCTGTGCCCATTGAAACTTCAGTCTGCAGCTTTATTAAAGCAAGTTAAATTTTTGTGTGAGCTTTTTGCACTATTCCCGTAGCATTTAACAGGCGATACAAGGCCTTAACTTGCTGATATAGCTATGGAAGAGTTTCTAGCTAGAAAATATCAGTGAATTGATGGAAAAGCTTAACTTTTTTTTTCCGTTTTAGTATACATTGTCGGCCGTTTAGTCAAAACGATACGCAACGGTAAAAATTACGGTACAAAAGACTACCGTTTTACGGCCGTACTACGGAACGGAATCCGGAACTTTATTTTGTCTCTTATTGTATAGTTAGTACATACAAATACTAAAGTTTGGTGAAAGTACAAGATTTTTATAACTATTCTTGTGACATTTCATATTATCTTCAGAGCTATTGATCATTCCCTTAGAAGTGCGAAAGTCTTCTTCATGTGGCTCTATGTCAGTAAGTAGTATTTGTTTTTGATGATGCTTTACCTATTTCATACTTGTAGCGATTATGAAGCTATCCAATGAGCAGATTCCCAAGAATTTGAAAGATGTATGTACACAACTAACTCTAGTAGTCATTTGGTTAGACTTTTGTAATTCCTGTCATTTTACATCATTTACCTACTTACCAGTAGGATCTCACACCGGAGGAGTTGAAGCTTGTTGTGGACTTTCTCAAGAACAGACTGACCAAGGTGATTCTAAAGTTCAGTGTTACAGTCTTACAATACTTTAAGTAATTATGTGCATTCTAAGATTTGGAAGGAAAAAGAACAACTAAACAAACAAATTTTGTGTTTGTGTCATTAATTTAGTTTTCATACATAGCTATAAAACAAAGATAATCTCGTATGATGTATTTTAGATTGCCATGTTAATAGAGAAGATAATGTATTTCACTTCATGCTGTCATTGTTCTGTCGCAATGATGGAGTTTGTTAGTACATATCTTGTACCAGTTGGTGCTTCAATTAGTACATACATATTACTACTATTGACCACGAGGTATTAGATTGATTGTGTTACTTTTTTGGCCTCTAGTATGTGTATTTTTTATTATTATTATGCATTTATTATATTTCTGTCTATCTTATCACACATACTTAATGTATCAATGTACATTAATTATTCAATTATATATGTTGTGTACTACAATTTGTTGTTGTTGTTTTTTGTTTTGTTTTTTATTGTTTTTGTTTTTTTAATTCAGGCCAAGAGTGGCAACCATGCATTCAATATGGAGACAGTAGGACAGGTATTCAATTTTTTGCTATCTACGTATTAAGCCACCTTTTCCCTGTTTTTCCTATAATACTGTACATACAGTTCATGTACTTTTGCTACAATTGGAATAAGATGTAAGTTTGTTGTATTTTTTTATAGTATTTGAGCAACAATGATTTGAAGTATATGGAGGTGAGTTCATTTAATATATTACACACTACTACATGTCATTTCACTTGTAAGTTTAAATTCACAGGAGAAGCCAGCTGGGTTTTGGGAGGAGTTTGTATTAAATTATCACGAGACTTTGCAGTCATCTGCCACTCCCACAGTGCCCAGCCTCTTCAAACGTTGCCGTGACAAGTCTCTATTCCAACTGTTCAGGCAACTTAAAAGTCTGATGGAAGATAGTTTTACTGAACCAACAGTGAGTATTATTAAGATCATGATCATCACTGCTATCACTGTTATACCGTAATCATCTTTTAGCAATAGTGTTAGTGCCATGTTAATAGCTGAGGGGTTATGCCTGTGCTGTGTTGTACGTTTGTTTTTACTCATAATGTATTCACGTTGTCATTTGTTTGTTAATACGTTTTCTCTACATAGTTAAGTTACTTTAGTTTAGCATTTACAGTAGGGGTCAAAAAAAAGTTCCCATAGTGACCAGACTTTTTAGGGACTAACAGAAAAATAGTCTCTAGGGTAAGGAGACTTTTTAAGGACTTTTTATCTACCAATGCTGACTACACAAGTCACCAGCTGCTGAACCGGACTTTTAAACCGGTTTTAAGGGTGCTGGGACATAGCAACGCGCGCGCACCCGCACGCACTACAAATAACCACAAAAATCCGCCTGGCTCGCAATAGTAAAAACGACCGCTAACTTAGCTAGCGCGGGTAATTCAAAGCTTCCCGCCCACCAATTGATAAAACTAACCGAGGCCCCGCCCCCGCTATAAGTTGTAAAGAGCGCAGCTGTTTGATATTGTATTTCTTGGCTTACTTTATCAGTATTGTTTCTCCCTAGAGCGGACACTGGCTCCCAGATTGTCTCCAAGCCTTGACAGGTAAATAATACCTCACTAATGACTCCATGACTAATGACTCCATTATTTTAATTTTATATTCTTGTGCTAAACTTCTTCCTGATATATCACTCATTTTTTTTTATTTTACAGTATTGTGATGACCAGTGATAATTTTTATGAATGTATATATAATATAATGATACTTATTTTATATAAAAAATATATTGAAATAGCCAGCTAAATATAGCTAGATGAATATTTTGTGATCTAGCTAGCTAAGTAAGGATGAATAAACAAATGAAGTGAATAGCTAAGTGCAGAAAACTGTACACAAACTGAAACTGTAGAGTTTTCCAGCAGCAAAAATGGTTCACTAATCTATTACAGGTACATACACACACTGAATATGCATCTAGCTAGCTTGATAAAAGGCTTCCCTTACCTGACCATGCCGAGAAAAACACTATTAACAAGACTACAATAATCTCCTCACACTCGTTTCAGTAGGGCTTATCATCGAGAAGGAGAGGCGGCCAGAAAACTGGTTTGCTAACAGGTAGGCGCCCGAAAGTTGGAGAGCACCTGGAACTCACTTTCCCGCGGAATCAATTGAATCTGTTGTGGGTGTGGTTTGAATGCAATCAAGTCTCTGCCAAAAGATCGCGAGGACTAATTTTTAGTCCTGGAGTCTATTTTGTGTTTCTTCTCAGAAACTACGAGTAGAAAAGACTCCAAATTTCGTAAACAGGCTGACTATGACCTTAGCTACAAAATGTTCGTTGCGATTTTTTTTGAAAGAAAAAAATTCGGGCGCGCTGCCGCGAGGATCAAATGAGCACAGTCAACTAGACAAAACAAAGCAGAATTGAGAAAAAGTACAACGAAGGTTTTGAAGACAATCAACAAATGTAGCAGTATACGAAGAATGGGCTCGTCAGCGACGGCACCCGCGGAGGAGTTGTGGATTATATACTTGAGGCTGAGGAGCTCGTAACTTGAACGAAACAAGCTCCCAAGGCCCGTTCTTTTTATTTAGTTAGTCCATTAGCAGTACTCTTTAGGATCCACCCTTAGTTGGAGCTCTACAAACACCAAGAAAAAAGTTAGTATTCCCTAGCAACCAAAATCCAATTATTGTGAATATTTGTGTGGGAGTTGTCCCAGCACCCTTAAAGTCGTTTATTTATTTTTAAAACCTTTAGCTGCCTAGTTTTAACCGATTAACCCCGATTGACGCGTACACGCGTCTAAATTGGAAAAATCGATAACCGCGGAAGACGCGTCAAAGCGTCAAAAATGCGTCTCCGCGTCCACTTCGCCCTAGAGCTTTGTGGAGTCAAGGAAGCCACCAATCACAATTGCAGACTATTCTATATTGTTGTAAGTATCTTTTAGGCTTATAAAATACATAGACTTCCATAAGAAAATGTTGAGTAAATTTTGTCACAACAATAAGACTTCCTTCTTATAAAGTATAAATTGAAAATATATTTCATAATAATAATAAAGGTACACAGAATAATTTTTTACAAACCAATATTACTTTAGCTATAACTGCTCATTATATGACAAGTAGAAAGCTATCTTGGCAAGTGGAACACTGGCACTTCAGCATCCTAGTGATGAAGACAATATTCTTGACCTGGCACAGCATGGCAGTGACAAGGATGGCAGTGACCAGGATGGCAGTAACTCTGGTGGTAGTGATGAGGAGTTTGATGACAGGAAGAATGACTTCAGTGCTGATGGATGTAGTGACTGTAGTAGTTACTAGATGGTCAAGGACTCTGCCGAGAGAACAGAATTGATGATTCTGAAAGGTAGCGATTCTACAGAAATTTCAACCACATTCTTTATAGCAAAAAGTAAAAATAAATATTGTTATATAACAGGTGAGACTGCAGGGAGCCCTCTGACATATACTTCTATTATGTTATGACCAGTTGCACTTGATAGTAAGATCACAAGCTATTCTGTCAACAATGCAGCCTACCAGCACATCAAAAGTAAAGATACCTTGGAGTACCAAACTAAATACACTCAAATATTCTATCATTCATTTGTGATGTACTCTTTTTCATACACTAAAGCCAATAAAAAAGCTTCTCTGTTCACAAAATTTATAACAGATGCTCAGTTCAAAATAATACACACCCTAAATAAATATCAACAAATTCTTCCTGATTGTAAGACAAATGTGTACAAAAACACTTTCTCTTACCTCTATGATCCAGTAGCAAACTGCTTCAGCCATGAAACCATACTTCCAACCTTACTAGAGTGCTTACTAAGAGCCGCGGTGTGATGCCATAAAAGTTTTTGCCAAACGGTGCGAGTTACTTTGTTATTTTTAAGTCGGGAACTGCTCCTTAGCGTCGAATTTATGCTTTCCCAATAGCCTAGAGCGTACTCTATCGTTCGATAATACTGTCCCCGAGGCAATCTTCAACCTTTCATCTTCTTTCTCTCGTTTAGTGTCACCCTCCCACCAGGCAATCAATCCTCTGTGTCTCGCGTGCGCCCGCGACCGCATTACGTAAGGCGCAATTAAAATTTTTATTCGCGTGTAATCGGTTAATCTGATTTTGCAGCTGCTACACATCATGCAGGTGCTGCCCTGTACTTGTTTAACCACAATAACTGAAGTGCTCTAGAAGGGTTCTGTCCCTAACTGTAAAAAAGTCAGACTCAGAAAGGTTGCTAGAGAAAAAAGAGAAAAAAGTCGCAGTAAAAGGTCTCTACAAAAAAAAAATTGCCAAAAAAGTCTGCTAAAAGTTGGAAAAAAAAATCAGTGTTAAAAGTCTTCCTTACAGACTTAAGAAAGTCCTTAAAACTACTCAATGGGAACTTTTTTTTTGACCCCTACTGTATATTTAGTTACGATTAAAAATTTCCCCCAACTGTTTTCACTTTTAGTTGTAAGTCTGACTTGAATTTTAGATTTAAAAAAAATCTTAGTGTTAATATGTACATACTAGTTTTACCTTTGGTTATTTAACCTTTAGTATTGGTAAGAACTAACTATAGTTAGTTAATGTTTGTTGTTGTTTTTTTTGTTTTTGTTTTTAGTTTTTGTAGTTATAGCACATCTGTAACTTGAATAAGTTAAGCAATGTCTTTTTTCTTGTATATTTCCTTTCTAACTGCTGGTGTAGTCCGATCTGTTCAGTCTTTATCAAGCAAACATTTAAACTTCCAATAGTCAAGTCACTAAGAGAATACAATACATGTAGATGCATAGTTTACTAGAACTCTGGTACAATAGAGCATTTTCAACTGAGCGTACTTTGGAAAAGCGGCTTGATTAGCAAAACCCTTTAGTTTAGAGATCCTTACCCATCTCGGAAATTTGATTGCTTGCCCCTAGAAAATCAATTGCCGTCGCGAGATGTATAAGTCATGTGCTGTTATATTCAGTGATCAAGTGTAAATATGTGTTTACAAGTGTTGTATGCTAAAGAATAGCACAATAAATTAAACAAAAACATTCAACTAACGAAGAAATATAACCGCTGGCATTCAAATTTGAATTTCAGTCAGACTAGATCGCTCGCCATTTGTACTGTAGCACATCACTATAGTATGTCCACGTTGAGTTGGCGTGACCACAAATATGGCAAAAGAGGAATACACTTGGCAAAACCGGAAACCAATTAAGGTCACATGACAGTAGTAGCTCAAACGCACGAAAATGTCGACGCCCATAGTAAAAATGGGGCGGGTCTAAGGTGCGCATTATTACCGTAAGTTTACTTGTTGAAATGAAAAAGAAGCTATAGCAGTTTCTTCCACGGCTGTATTCAATATATGCCCGGTTATAACTAATCACTCGTAGTTTATCGTTTATACGAGCTTCTAGTTGTGCGCTAAAACTGCCTGAAGGTTGTGGAGGGTGATCCAGAGCAACTGATTTAGCACAAATCTTCGAGGAAAAGAACCGCAGGACTGCGGCTGAATGCCTCCTCAAGCAAGTCTGATTGTTGTGTGCTTACGCGTGTATTTAAATTCTATTCTTACTTTCTTGGTGTGACGAACTTCTGAAGTACTCAACAGTAATGTGAAGAATCCAGTACATCACCTACACCTTTAGCTATGGCCACACACATTCCAGTATTACTTTGTCCTTCATACTGAATCATTCATATTATTTTATTCATGATTTTACTATATTTTCTATCTACTTGTTAAATTTCAATTTTTTTTAATTATACAAAAAAAATTGACATAATATATTAATATAATTTTATGATGACATACAATATTATATAATTTTATGATGACATGAAATTGTGGTAGCTACAAGCGGCAGTTGAATTTGGAGGGTGGTAAATAGCACCCCCATTACCATAGAAACTGTACCTATATAGATATGAAGAGTAATGGACAGCTAAAGCATAAATAGTGGCATATAAAGTCTATGATGAAGTATATATCTTATTTATCTTGGTCAGCAAAAGTAAATTGGGTAAGTTTCTAAATACATTGGCCCTATTTAAACTGGTAAGAAAATCTGAGTGGACAAGCAACCCGTGTTACAAACATACCTCACATTGTAGCTTGCTCTTGTTAAGTAGCCTTGAATAGCAACAAATTCCTGAGCCTAAGAGGAACCAGAATGTCAAGCAGAAGGGTAGAAACGAAGTCACCAAACTACGACTGCTTTTTGTTTACAATTGTCTCTGTGGTACTGCGCACGTGGTTGGCCCGGTTCGAGCGTGACTAAATCCCGCCGTGTGTAGCGCGGGAAACGTGTGGTTTCATTTATTCCCATAGACTTTTCTATTGAGTTTTGAAGCTGCACTTTCCCGCCGGCTCTGAAGTTTTTAAAGGGAATTTTCTGGACCGCTTTGGCACGAGCTTTCGAATGGTATAAACCCCGGAAGCGTAGCTACTTCCGTTCAAAAGTTATTAACGGTTTTTACCGCGCCAACTCAACTTGGACATACTATAGTTATATTGTTTATGCAATATTTTTAATGAATTTTTTTTAAAATTCCTGTTCTTCGTGGCAGAAATCGATGGAAGCTTCGTTGGTGGCATCTGTTTGCATAGAAATACAAACTCGGTTAGTAGCATTAAAAAATATTCTCTTGATGGAAAATTGGTTATTTTAGGCTTAAATTTATATAATTGGTTAGCTCTACATGTCCCTATTATGAAATTTAAAGAATGTGCTCATATGTGTTGATCAAAGTTGATTTTACTCTTTATCATATGAGTGGTGGTGATTAATTAGTTTCCAATTCCCATTAATTTACTGAATGACAAGTATAACGGTTCAACATAATTAAATTTGCAGAGTAATATTACTGAGCTAACATTTCAAATTACAAAGTTATGTCTATATGAACTGTGTACTTGATAATAAGACCAGTGGGTTAAAAAAGTATGTTGGTAAATTCACTGATACCATTGATAGCTAAATTTAGTATATAGAATTGTTGATATTGACACATTTATTTGTTGCTTACTACGTGCGTATATTGTGGGCATGTTATTGGTCTTATGTATTCTACTAATGCTTTTGTTGCAGGTTCCAAAATGTTCCTATGGAGTCATTAGATCCTTTGGTGTGAGTTATAAAGTTGAGCTAATAGTAAGGAAAAAAAAATATGTTAGAGTATTTGCTTTCTAATAATATGTATTGTATATCATTGTTTGAGAATGTATGTGGTTATTTGTTATTATTTTTAAGAACACTAGTGGATGGTAGTCATGAATTTGTGACAGTTTGCTGCTATAGTGAAGTTTCTTAACAATTGTTGGAAGTAGCAATGAACAAAATAATTTATTAAGAGTGTGAGGGAAGCTTTCCAGTACTTATTGCCAGTCTTGGAAATGGGAGGGGCTCAGACAGTCTTAGTATATAGTCACTCATCAAATGAGAGTTGTGAGATAGTGCATACCTTAGCTAAGCCTTGATTACAAACCTAGATTAGTCATTGTTTCTGTAAGTATTGTCTCAAGAATAGCTAGCAAAACTAAACTGGTCTAAGGACAGAGATACTGAGGAGCAGGAGACGTAGACAGAGGAGGAGAAGGGAATCCATGAGTTGAAAAGAAGAATGAGAAAAACACAGAGATGGCGCAAGAAAGAAAAAGAGCAGGAGAGGGAAACCATGGATATAAACACCTTATGCCATTGCACTCATAATTTGCACTAGTTAGTACGTCAGGCGCTACTGTGTGTGTGTGTGTGTGTTGGGGGGGGGGGGGGGGGGGGGGGGTACTTGCTAGTAGTAACTACTTATTAGTCCATCAGCATTCAACTGGTATGGGTAAACATCATAATTATAAAACTTTTTTTTTTTTTTTTTTTTTTTTTCAATTTAGTTACCAACAATATTTTTTTCTTTAGATGTCATTTCACTCATGACCAGGTGTATGGACTTTGTATTCCTTCATGTACCATTGAGATATCCAGCAATAGTCGACAGAGTGGCTGTACTCAAATGGATCTCGTGCTGTATTCTGCAACAAAGTCAGAGTCGAAAACAGAGTATGTCTTTATATTGATAAGATAATAAAAAAGAATGGTTGGTTTGAAACCATTTGCAATTGACAAAATTGTATTAACCGATTAACGCCGGAAATTAAATTCGCGATTACGTGCGCGTACTCCGAAATTGTTTACAAGAAATCGTGACCGTCACCTCGAGGCTTGAACCGCCTGAACTTTTTTTTGTCTAGAGGCAATACGCTTCGAAGTAACCGACGGCGATATATTAACTGATTGAAGCTAAAGCCCTCCTCTACCCGCGGGCTAAGTTTTGTTTAGTTTCTGGGCATTTGAAGTGTATGAAGTGCGCACTCATTGGAAACTACAAGCTTCAAGGTAAGTATACCATTGTTAGCATCAGTATTGTAAAAGTTTAGGCTAAGACCTCATGTTTCATAGCTATATATTGTTGTTTTAAATGTTCACCAGCCGCTTGCTTTGAAATAATTCAGCAACTATGGATTTTGGCTGTTTATTTTTTTTTGTGTGAGCCATATACTAGGATAATATAATATATAACATAACAAGCAATTATATAGACTACTGTGTTTGCAATTCTAGGATTTTTTTCTGATAATACTATGAAGCAGTCTGATTGAACTCCCATGGTGACAAAGCCATACCCCATAATCACCACTGTACTGTACCATGATGTGTCTGTTGTTACTGTTCTTGACATAGATTGCACATCCTTCTCTTCATACCTGAGAAACTTTCTCCTAAGAAATCCATTTTATGGGCACCTTCAAGTAGGGGAGAACTGGGAGGAAGAAAGTCTGTATCCTCATGCAATAATAACTTGACCTTTTCGTGGTTAGTGTTGTTCAAAATCTATATAACCCTCTGTGTATGAACAAACGAAGCTAAAATAGCTTGCCTTTTTCAACCTTTATTTCCTCCAGGTCATCAAATTCTTCATTGCTGCCCTCCATGAAGACTTCTTGGCCACGGACCTCTACACCTGAGAAATCTTCTCCCTTATTCTATCTCTATTTCTTTGAGATCATAAAATTCTTCATCACTGCCCTCTATGAAGACTTCTTGGCAGTCTTTAAATTTTATTGACAACTTTATATCATATTAATAATTGATAAATATATTTGTCTATTAGTTATAGCTGTACATTTTTTTTTTTTTGGTAACTTTGATTTTCTTTATACACAAACAGTGCTACAATTTCAATCTATAAATAATAAAAAAAATTATATGGTAAGGGTCATTAAAACCTTGCCTCCCTTACACTTACCTCACAGGAGAATCGCTACGGCGTTGTGGGAGCTCTTGAAACACTTGCGATTGCTGCTGGTAGCTAATTGAAGCGGGTACTATGGCGGTTACGCAAAAATGCGTAACCCGCGCTGTGAAGCACCCTCGTGCTTGACGCGGAAACGCGTAATTAGGCGATAATCGGTTAACATGAAGTTCAATATTTTCTTTATTTGATGCCAATTGGTCCTTCATTTCAATCACCTTGCTCCTCAGAAACTCTTCATGACCTGCTTTAGGATAGTTTTTTGTTCTTTTTTCAGGCATTTAGAAGTTTTTAGTACAAAAAAAAATTACCAAAAAGTTGCACAAAAAAATCTTGTTAAAAGTCTTCCGAACAGACTTTAGAAAGTCCTTAAAATGACTCAATGGGAAAATTTTTTGACCCCTACTGTATGTTGTCTCTGTGAAAACATCAAGATGCGCATTGCATTAGTCAATAAATGATTTATTTTTTTTGTTGGTAATTAATGTGTTTTAGTGATTAATCTTTATTGTAATTCTTAACCATAGAATGAGAACCATATCTTTCTATATCTGCAATGTGGACGGACTATCAGAAAAAAATGAAGGCGAGAGGTAATTATTTGGCTCTTTGACAACAATTACATGTGTTATGTTATTTTTTTGTATAATTGTCATGTGTTAGGTGCTCCATTGTGAATGTGCGACCTTATGACAGTAACAATCTCACTATCTTATCGCGATATTCTTTTGAAGTACCTGAGGAAGATGCCAGAGGCACTTCCAAGAAAATGGTGACTATAAATCACTCAGTGCTAGCACAACTTCCTCTTTCGTCAGTGCTGTCTCTTTCAGACAGTGAAGGTGCTCATGACATTGGTCCTGTTCTCACACAAGTTCACGTGATGGATCCCTTCAATGCTGGGAAGCTCGCAGTCATGGGAGGAACCAGGAAATTAGCTGCAGTGGTAAGTCAGATTATATGTTTGGATAGCCACTCCTGTTTGTTCTTTTTAGATGGCAGATCCCAAGAATATTAAAGCTATATTGCTAAGTATAGTTTTAATACATGACAAGAGGTATAAGTAGCAGTATAAGTTTCTGCTTATGGATACTGGTGTTATAAAGAACAATTGTGGAAGATTTCCTTACACCACTTTATGAAGCACTAGGATGTTTTATTGTAGCAAGTTAAAGCATTGGTTAGATGAGCCTTCACTAGTGTATCTTATTTGCAAGGTTTGACTTTTGATATATATTTTTTAAGATTAATGACTGGTGGTACCTTCAGGATAACCCAGCTTGGCAGGTCGGGTTCCTGGGCTGTGGCCCCGCCCATAGCCATACCCCCTCCTCCAATTAATACCCAGCTTGGGGTTGCAAGGCGGGGTTTTCCTCCGCCCAGCCCAGGCCCCTTCACAGTGAGTGAGGTTGTTAGCCTCACTCCCTGGATCATGTACTGAGTCCCCCTCTTTTGTGTTTAATCTTTCTGCCTCTTTGTCTCTACCTTACACTGTCCCCTTTCCTTTGCCCTGGGGAGGTGGGTGGGAGCTTCACTATTCTTGTCTGCTTGCTGGTTAGTACCTGTATTGCCGCTGCTTTGTACTATGCCCATGCGCCTAACCCGCCCCCTTCCGTGTCCGTCATTAACCTTGGTTAAGGCTCCGCCCTAACCGTCATTTAATGACTGGTACCTTCAGGATAACCCAGCTTGGCAGGTCGGGTTCCTGGGCTGTGGCCCCGCCCATAGCCATACCCCCTCCTCCAATTAATACCCAGCTTGGGGGTTGCAAGGCGGGGTTTTCCTCCACCCAGCCCAGAGGGAAGCTGGCCGGGGCCGGCGACCCTCCCCCAAGCTGACCTGAAGCCCACCCTGTCAGCCCCCATACCCTACCCCGCACCATACCCCCCATACATCTACTCAGTGTTTATGTGGGGACAATGGTGCTTGCAGCTCATGTTATAGGTGAGAGATGAGTGGATGAGAAGATCAAAAATTAATGAGACAGTTGGGATGCATGAGTGAGTCAGCTCGTCCGTCAATGTTGCCCAGCTGGAACCAGCAACTTTGCCACGCCCTGCAACGTTTCCGGTGCTGTTCGGATATACCTGGTGTATACCGAGCTCTCCCATCTTCCCAATGTCCGGATCAGTGAGTCCTGCACTCCTTGCTGGGCCGCTGTTGTTGCCGCACCAATTCGAAAACTATGTCCCGCATACAGTAGAAGACACAGAAAAATTCCGAATTCCGTTCCGTAAAACGGCCGTTGCACGATTAAAAAAACGGGAAAAACGGTACGCCGTTTGTTAAAAACGGCCGTTCCGTTCGACCGCGTTACCGTTTTAATCTTTCTCGTTCACCGTATGTCTCGCTCAAAGAAATATAAAAAATCGTTTATCCAATAAAACGTTCCGATTTTTTGTTTATAGGCTCCAGAGGCGGAGCTTTTCGAGTTAAAAAAAATTGAAGCCGTCCTATTCGAAGTTGTCTCGCGGAGAATTGTTAGTTCGACCACCGCACAGTATCGATGTTTTCTCGAAGTTAGGGCCTTCTCCGGCTTAGATTTTTTACTACTGGAGGTCCATCGGTAGCTAACAGAAGATCTACGAAGTGCGGACCTCGTTATAGCTCTGTGCCCATCGGAATTTCGGTCTGCAACTTTATTGAAGCAAGTGAAAATTTTGTATGAGCTTTTTTTCACTATCCCCGTAGCGTTTAATGGTCGATATAAGGCCTGAGCTTGCTGATATAGCTATAAGAAGAGTTTCTAGCTAGAAAATATCTGTAAATCGACGAAAATGCTTCACCGTTTTAGTAAACGGTGTCGGCCGTTTAATCAAAACGGTACGAAACGGAACGATAAAAACTACGGTAAAAAGACTAGCGTTCCACGGGCGTTCTACGGGACGGAATTCGGAACTTTTTTTTGGCGTCTACTGTAGTTGCGTGCTACGAGCCTCGCCTCCTCCAGCGCCCGGCGTACAGCTGCCACAAATGATTCCCGAGTGAGGAATCGGCCATCCCGCCACGTAAATAGTGGTCCTGCCCCTGAGCCTCTAGCCAACATGTAGGACAAAACTGCTGTCACTGGACACAACTCGCTGCTGGTTGTCCCGACCACTATCGTCACACCCTGCCTAAACGGGTCTGTCTTCGATGCCTTTATCCTGACCCTGATCATCGAGGGGGCCGAGCGGTTGTCCACTTGGATATCCTCGTAACACAGGTGGCAGTCTCTGTCATGGCGTGACACTCCCAGTGCTACCACCTCTCCCGATCGCAGGAACCCGAAGAAGCACAGACAAGATGCCGCCCACAACATTTTCGCATCTCTCTTGTCAGTGCTCGCGTTCCACCTCTCCCTCAACTGCCTCAGAACAGGTGGTGTAATTGGCAGTCTCTGTCTTTTCACTCCAGGTTTCAGTCTCTTCGCCCCTTTCAATATGTACTCCACCCTCGGCATCGTTCCAATTACTGGGTCTCCCAAACCCCTACTGATCTGCATGAACCTCACCGCTGCCAGATAGCTTTTCATGGTCCCCGGCGCCATGGTAGGTCCTTCTGGTTGACTCCACCAGTCCTGCCTCAAACAGCTTACTAGCTGCCGACCCCAGGTAGGTGGCAGCCAGTCCAGGCGAGTGACGCACAGCAGTCTGACCGCCTCCCGAGGTACTTGTGTTGGTGTGCGGGCTGCTCCTGGTACCTGTGCAAAGAATGAGCTCAAGTTATTTCTGGAAATTGCGTCTGCTGGTCCATTCCTGTAACCTGGTATGTGCTCTGCCTTCACCACCACCTGCAAGTGTGCCTGGACCAAAACAGTGTCCGCACCAGGTGCATGTCCTTACTGTATCCAGCATTAACCACTTCCACCACCGCAAGGTGTGATCATTGCCTGAGTGCTGGGCACAAGACAGAGGAGTGTAATAATAGTCATTAGTTACATTCTTCATGTGTGGTTGACCTGACCTTTGTTATAATATTCTCTATTTTTTAGGTGTGTTCTGCCAACTTATTTATTTCTACTTATATTGAATGAGATTTTTATTGATGAAGTTATGTTCCTACTCAATCAAAGATAGTGTAACTATTAGTGATGTTTTACAGAATAATTATGTGTTGAGAATTACTACAAAGCTCACTAGATGTTTCACAATTCAACATTAATCCTTCTGCTTCGCATTGCAGCCCACTTGTCACATGCAGTGTCGTATGGAAAGTCAGAGGGACATGGTCCTTCTATAGAAATCATAAGGAGATGGTTTAAGTTTTTGTTGCTAAGTCGACTCCTCAAATCTGTTTTCACCCTGCTGAGAGTTGAAAAACCTCTTTCGCAGTCCACAGATGACATGGGAAGTAAGAGACCAATAGCTGCCAGCTTATAAAGATTAGGAAACATCAACTTAAGCTCAGAAACTTTAAGTAGATGGCCCATAAGCTCATGAGTAGACATTTTTTTTAGTTCAAGATTTGAAGCCACCACGCTATTAAAAATCTTCAATTCCTGTCTGGCTGAATCTGGATCAACAACATTATGAGCACCATAATGAGCAAGAAGGACCTCAAGTTTGTCCACTCCATGACGTGCTTGAAGAGACAGGTCTCTTGGAACTTTACTAGGATTGAAGATTTCAAATCCTTCCAGGAGGCTAACATCAGGAAACCTGGCACTGATATGGTCATTAAGAATACCCAAATATTTATTATATACATTCTTCTTAAAATTTTCAGCCATGTTGCCTCTAGGTTGCTGGATACCATACTGTTGGAGGTCATTTAATGCAGCAGGAAGACTCTGGAAATAGTCTCCAGCATTCAATAGTAACTTGTCTATTGTTTCCTTTGTGCCTTGTACTAATGGTTTCACCATTGTAAAATCTATGTTTTGTTTTTTAAATGCTCGAGACAAGCATGCCAATGGTGGTAAAATATCAGAGAACATATATAGAGCAGCAATAAACTCATATTTCTTTAAAAAGGAAGCAAGGCCAGCAGCTTCAGCACTGCTTCTTTCCTGAGCTTCCCTCTCTAGACTAACTAAGACAGAAGGAAAGGATTTTCGAAGGTGACTTACTGCTTTGTCATGCAACAACCAACGAACATCTGTAGCCTGCACAAGATTAACTCTATCGTCATGCAGAACTTCCTGTATTTCTTTAAGTCCTGCTGTTCTCACTGGTGATTTTTTATAAAACCGATAAAGCTGGTCAAGTACATCTTTAAATTTTTTCAAATAAGGAATTTCATTAGCTGCTTGACCACAAGCTAATGCCAGTCGGTGAGCAATACAATGATTGGAAACCAGGAAAGGAACCTTGTCTCGGAGAATCTTGGACACACCTCCTTTCCTACCCAACATTACCGAGGCCCCATCACTACCCAAGCCACAAAAACAATGGAGCATGTCAAGATTCAAGTCAGTACAGAGCTTGCTTACAGCATCAGCAATTGTAACTGCAGTGCCATTAAATAGCCCCATTATTTTTAAAAAGCTAGTAATCACCTCTCCACCAACAAGGTACCGACTATACACAATTAGCTCCTTGGTCACTGACACATCTGTAGTTTCATCCACACACAAAGCAAAGAAAGGAGACTGTTGCATATTTTGAGAAATTGGTTCAGCAACAGTATCACTCAGACACTGCAGGAGCTCTTGCACACAGCGTTTAGATGTGTAGTGGGCATTACCACCAACATGCAAGTCTGACAGGTAACTTGCTCCCAGCGACTTGCTCAACTCCAATAAAGGGACAAAATTGGTTTTATGCGGAATTTCTCTATGGGTTAGGAAGTACATGCATTTCAGTGCACCTATGAAGGCCTTCCTCTGGGCAGAAACTACCTGTTGTAAAGACATTGCAATGCCTCCATCTTTCTTTGCTGAACAAAGATCAGCCTTCATCTGGACAGCGAACAGGTGAGAATTACACTTAGCATGCTTAACTAAGCTAAGTCTAGTCAATGTCCGGCAAGGTACATCCACCCAAACTGCCCGTCCAACTCTTGCCTTGGCCAGTCTACGACTGTGCTTACGGCACAAAGAACAAAGCATACCTTCACCCTCCTCGGCAACAAGCATCCAGTGAAAATCTTCATTCCATTTTGCGTCAATTCCAGTCTTTATATGCTTTCCTGTGCCGGTAGAACACCCGGGGACTTCGTCTGCTCGCTTTGACATTTCACTACTACTAGACTTAAGACTAACTCGATCTTGAAGAGCTCTTGCAGAAAAAAAGCAGCTTCCAGCAATTTAGATGGGAAACGTGTACGCGCGTGCGCAGTAAAATTTAGCTTACCTCCTAAGCGTAGCGGGCGCTACGCTTGAAGTAACGTAAGAGTAGCGGCCCGCTACGCAAAAATGGCCTGGGGAGAACCCTGGGTTGTGCACTTACTGTCCTCTCTGGCTACTCCTCCGCTTGCCGGCCGACCGGCCAGCCTCGCTGTCAGAGCAGGGATTTGCCTTTCCAGAGCTCTGGCCACCACCCTCTCTACGCGCTGGTCTTCGTCGGTTGATCTCTCCCCACTACTGGTTCCTCCGTCCGCCATTGTTCGCGATTAGTACAGCTATTACGACTATCAGTACAGAGCTTCACTATTCTTGTCTGCTTGCTGGTTAGTACCTGTATTGCCGCTGCTTTGTACTATGCCCATGCGCCTAACCCGCCCCTTTCCGTGTCCGTCATTAACCTCGGTTAAGGCTCCGCCCTAACCGTCATTTTGATTATAGCAAAACAGAGCTTGTAGTATCAGTATGTGTATCCCTTGCTCTTCTTAGGCTACTTAAATATTAAGAACTAAAATTGACACATGTGCTTATCGTGGGACCATATGAATTGCTTGTCATGTGCTCTAATTTAGCATCATCGGATTTTTTTTGGAATGTAATTGATTCTTCAGAAATCATAATGATTACGTTACTGTCATATTGAACAGTAGTATGAATTTCTTTATAATGTGTCGGGTTCTATTTTTAGGGCAATAAAAGGACCATGCCCATATTCATTGGGCACTACATAATAAACTTTCTCCTGAATATTTTCTGAAATTTTTTCCGTAGACAAATGATGGAAAAACTGTATATGCCTATTGGTAAACTCGGCAATTTTTTTCTTTTTTAACCATTTTAATGTATTGTTTTTCTGTGTGTTCTACCAATTTTAATCCTTATTGTTTACCATATGCCTCGCTTCATCGCTTTTAAGAACTAATGCTTATCTAATAAAACAGTCCCATTAAGAAATATAAAACAATGTTTATCTAATAAAACAGTCCCATTTGTTTCAGAATGCCAAATTTATTTTCGGAGTACTGTAGTAGGGTCATCACAGACTTACCGATATGTTAGAGTTATCACGGTCTTAAATGTCACTGCTATAACTGGATACAACTGTGTGGACCTAGTTAGATTTTGTTACATGTTGTTTGGCACTGTCCCTGTATTATTTATTGATAATGCAAGGCCTGCTTTAGCTTGTTGTTGATATTGATGAAAGAGTTTTTAGCAAGAAAATAGTAGTGAATTGACAAACAATAATGCTTTTTTTAATTTTTTCTTAATTAAACGGTCCTGGCTATTTAGGTAAAAATGGTACAGAATTCAACAGTTAAATCAATACAATAAAAACTAAAGCACCAAGGGTGCGAACCCTCAGCGCATTATTACGCAACTAAGATTCTTCAGATTTCAACTTCTAACTACCTAGGACACACGCGTAGAAAATACGCAAACTATAAGTGATCATGTGACTGCTGTATGATGTAAACCAATGTACGTGAAAGGTAAGGATCATTGCATCCAGCTTGCACTTGTTTTTACAGCTGATGTTCTCCGCATTTACTCGGAAACTAGCTTGAAATTTGAAAAAGTGATCAATTAAAGGGACTTAAATTATCCTACTGCATCAGGTCATACTTGTTTTAAAGGTTAGTTCTCAGCCATTCATGGAGTCAGATCCTGACAGACAAGACAGACAAACACACAACTATAACCTTCTCGTGCATGTGCGCTAAGGGTTAACTACTGCTATACGGTTTGGAATCCGGAACTTTTTGGGCACTTACTATTATTGATTATAAGCACATAGCGTAAGACCTCGTATATCGGCCGAACTTTGCCCCTATTTAGGTAGCCTCCCGAATTTACAATGCGGTCTTGCAACTTCTATGCATGCTAAAAGAGTATTTATTTGGCTACCCATTCAACTGCTTACCACTTTCCTATTCCTTCTTGTAGATGAGATGCTACCGCTCAAAGACTTGGAGGTCCGTCCTCAATTATCACTATCGTCTACCCGTGCAATTCTCAACAAACGATTATCGTCCAGTGAGAGCTTTTTGGCTCCTAACTTGTCTGCAATGCAAAACTGTACTCTGTTGATATTAGCAATTCGATTCTATTACTTTGATGACCTTTTACCATAAAAATTGAAAAAATCTTGTGTACAAAAAATTGAATTATGCAAGCATCAAAAATTGCACAGAAAAAGGTCTGTAACAAGTTTGTAGAGTATGAATTTTATCAAAATGAAAAAAGAAATAAGTATGGGTATATTGTACAGTTAGATTAACATATGGGACATAGTTTATCATTGCTTGAAGAGGCCGGTAGGACGCAATCTGAGTGGATCCATCTGCCACACTGGCATTTCAACCATGTCCTGCCAGTTCCGTCATCTTCATCATAGGATCCCATACACACACAGCACACACTCTCATTAATAAATTCCGGTGGAATGAGAATGTGTTTTGCTCTCTTACGCAAAGGTCGTCGTGTAGTTTCCTCAACCTCTGATGTATTTCTTGTGTCACCATCAGCTGGACGTTTCTTGCTCTGTGTCTCCTTGTCTTTCTTTTCTTGCCTTTCAGTAGCTCTGTGAACCCTCCTCTCCTTACACTTTGCTTCCCTTTCTTTTGCCTTGCGAATTTTTTCTTGATCTTTGTGAATTTTTTCTTGGTCTTTGCGAATTTTTTCTTGATCTTTGCGCTGTTTCTCTTCTTCCTTCTTTTTCTTCTTCTCTTCTCTTTCTTGTTTTCTTTCTTTTCCTCAGCTTCCTGTCTCTTTTTTTTTTCTTCTTTCTCCCTCAAGATTGCCCAACTCTCAGAACTAGTCAAGACACGGGCACGTCCAGTCTTGGATTTTTTCCAAGAAAGTGGAGTATCTGGGAGATTAAGGAGATCAGATAGAGGGGAGCGTATTGGACCCAGTACAGTTGTATGAGAGGATGAAGACAATTGGGGAGATAATGTTGTACCTGTAGGAACATCCACTGGTGATGTGACCTTTACAGTATTAGGAGAGGATGAACTAGGTGCCGTAAATACTGAGGAGGGTGAGGAAGGAGTTGAAATATCTCCTAGAGGACTCGTTTCCATAGCTGTTGAGGAGATTATTGGCAGACTTTCAATCATCATCGTGGTGCCTCTGAGTTAGATACCACATCCATTGCAGTTAATAAAGAGTTATGGGAAGTGGTTGAAGGTGAAGGCGTGCTCTGAGGTGATGTGCTGACAGGTATGATGCCTCGCTCCTGGTGAAGCCACATTTCATACCTAGGGTCAACAAGGTCATATCCTTCATCATATCGCCGCTCATAGAGAAGGTGCTCTTCAACAGAAAATTCCAAAATTTCTGCAGTCTGTGATACGTTAGCCAGTTCTACCTCATTACATTTTTCTCCATTGGGCACTTGCTCGAAAACTTCAGCCCGTCCTGCTATTTCTTCTTCATTGTGGTCACTACCTTCTGGTGGTTCCTTCCTTTGTGACAGACCAGCAACAATTTTTGTTCTGAACCTATACACATATTGGCAAATAAATTTTACTGTAGAGCATTAGCTAGTTAAAAATACAGAAAACCCTTACATTTGAACCTAGCTCATCTAAACTTCTGATTATCAAACACTATATTTAGCTTATAATGATATTTATTGGAATTTTTACGTGCATTAAATAGCTGGGAACATTTCTCAGTCAAAATAGTCTATTTCTCATGTACAACATTTTAGCTATGTATAAGGGACAGTGCATTACCAGTGATGAGATGTATTTTATTCAAAAGCTCACCAGTTTTAATAGCTTGTTGATTCAGTGGAAATGTACCGGTCTTTTTAAAGCCACTTGCTGTGTTGGATGGTGACGCTGCATTATTCCATGCAGGCTTGAAGACAGAGCAAAAATTCAATTTTGTGATGACTTTTCCCGGATTCTCTTGATAGAATCTGTGAACCGAGCATTGCCAATGTGACTTCAACGAACGGAAAAAAGTGGTATCGAGAGGCTGGCATTCATGTGTTGTGTGTGGAGGGAAACAAAAAATGACAAGTTCGTGTTGTCTCGCTAACTGTATTGAATATGGTTCAAAATGTGAACTGTGACCATCAAGTAACAAAAGCAGTGGGCGACGGGAGGCTGCATTAGGAAGAAAATGGTCTGTAATCCAATGGTGAAAAAGCTCTTGGTCCACCCATCCGTTATCACTAACAGCATATCTCGACCCATTTACTCCATCCTCAGTCCATAATGGATTAATCTGCTTGCCGGAAAAAATTATGAAAGGAGGAATAACTTGGCCAGTTGCACTACCTGAAGCTAGGACAGTAATCTGAGATTTTTGACCAGAGAGGTTCTGTAGCGTACCTTTTTCTGACCTTTCTTTGCGACAACTTTGGGTGGCTTAGGATTAAGTGGCATACCCGTTTCGTTCATGTTAAAAATGGATTCTGGACAATCATGAAAATTAAACTCATCATATTATGTTGACTTCAATAGTTCAAAATATTTGTCCATGTTCTCAGCAGTGACTGCATCAAATTGAACGCCTGCAGTAGAATCCCCTACTCGCAGACGGAGGGATGAATTGTCGATCACTATGCTTTTTATCCTTTATTTGCAACTACGACTCCACCAAGCAGCAAACATCACGTCTCGTCTTGCCATAGCCAATTTATGCACACTTTAATAGGTAGTCCACCAACATGCCTTCTTCATCAGCAGTCAAATATTTCACAGGCCCTGGCATAGTTCCATGGCTAACCCTTCCACTTAAACGGTCTTTTAATGTTGAACGAGGAACACCATTAGCATCTGCAGCTTTATTACCGGACATGCCTTTCTTCACATCATTAATTGCAGCCAGCACTTGCTCGTTTGTCCATTGTTTCCTCTTACTGCTTCGATTTGGTTGGCCCCATCTTTTCTCCTTCTTCTGAAACCTTTGTTCTTTTTGTTAGCCATTGTAGCCTACATAAAAAAGCAACATTTTTTCTAGGTTGCTACCATATATATCAGCTACACCTTTTAGTTACAGTATCACAAATTTGTTAAGTTAACTAGCTATCAGTATTGTTTTACTAACAGCTAAAACTGAGCGTAAACTCCCATTCCCATCCACAGATATTTCCACCATCCACTAGCCCTAAAGAATAACTTTAACAATAACACTTACCACCTTCCTTTCTCTGTCTCCGTCTCTCTCGAGCAGCAAAACTTAGACTGTTACACACACGACATCCCAATTCTAGTAGCTAAGTTTACTGAAATCCGCGCACTACCGTCGTATATTACTAAAATCCGCGCACTACCGCCATATATTAATAGGGCGATAATAGAGTAGTCCGGGGCCGATAATAGACGTCAGCCGATATATGAGGAATTACGCTATAAGCACATACATATAATATATATAACTTTATACCTATTTATAATTGAACACCAATTATCATTCATTTGCCGTGTTAATTTTACTGAAGTAGAACTTAGTGACTAACTCATTTGTGTTTACTTATGTGTCTGTGTATTTGCTTATCTGTGCGTTTGTTGATGTGTCCGTTTACTTGTGTATATGTCCGTGTGTGTATTTTTATTAGATATCTCATAATGGCAAGAAGATCAGGTTATTTGATACAGAAGAGGAAGATGAAGATGATCAGAACTTAACTATGAACAGATCTATAACATGAGACTCCCACTAATAGTCAGGCAGATATGTGCAAATGTTTGTAACAATCGTGCTTTTTATGTACAAGTATGTATGAAACTTGGTAAACTTGTAAAATGTTATCCAAAGATTAATATTAGAAGTTGAACCACCTTAATTTTTTATTTTTGTTGACCTTTGTGGGTTAATTAGTATGTACGTTATTAACTTAGTTTCATGTAGTTTGATCAAATTGGGTATCAACTGAAAGGGCTTACTTTAAGCAGTATTTTGAAACTTGAATCCAGATTTTATATCGTTCTTATCAAGAGATGGTCTTTTTAATACAAATATTTTGCTGATTATCATGTGTTAATAAAAGATTAAGAATAAATAAAATTAGTCTTCATTGCATTCTCCACTGCCAAGGCATAAGGTAGTACATTTCAGAACTGCTTTCTTGCACTGTCTTTTGCAACCCTTTCTTACAGCCACAGCACAGTAGGCACGAGATGAAGTACCAGCTTCAGGCAAGATTGTCCACAATGGCATCCAATTATGAGGGTCAGTCCATCTCCAATTCTGTGGAGATGGAAGGTTTAGAGAAACTTTGAGTGCCTTACCCCCAGCAATGCTCATTTCCCAATTATTACAAAAATGATATTGCATTGTGTGCAGTACAGTGACCGTGAATTGTGTGGAGTACAATGACCCTGAATTGTGTGAAGTAAGTGACCGTGAATTGTGTGTAGTACAGTGACCCTGAATTGCGTGAAGTAAGTGACCGTGAATTGTGTGGAGTACAATGACCCTGAATTGTGTGAAGTAAGTGACCGTGAATTGTGAGGAGTACAGTGACCGTGAATTGTGTGAAGTAAGTGACCGTGAATTGTGTGGAGTACAGTGACCGTGAATTGTGTGAAGTACAGTGACCGTGAATTGTGTGAAGTACAGTGACCGTGAATTGTGTGGTCGAGTACAGTGACCATGAATTGGGTAATTTGCCATCAATTTGCTTAAGCATGGACTGATTTAAGTCAGATTTGAGAAGACATCAGCAATTCATGGTTGAATTGGGTTTAAGTACAGTTGAAAATGAAGATAATGGAAGTGGTAAAGACACAGTTTTAATGTAGCTATTATATATTTTGTTGTCTATTTATCAATGATGTTTGTGTAAAGTAGCTAGATGGAGTGACTGAATTCTCTTTTCAAGAAAAGAACGATTAAAAAGTTTAATTAGCTATATAATTCATTAACAATAATATAAGAATGTATTAAATGGTAATAACTGTATGTATATTTTAATTATATTAACGACCATTATTAATGTTTCCAAATATTTTTATATAATGGTTGTCAAAGTGGCATAGATGTTTCAAAGAAATTAAATCAATTGCCAAGAAGTTGCAGCCTTGTCAAAGTAGTTGCCAAAAAGTTACACACTTGTCATGGAGGTTAACTAAACATTACAGACTTGTCCACATGGTTAACAGCGAGTTTTTGGAGAAGTTTGCGAGGTTTGTTCCAGAGATGTCAACGAGGTAGTTCCAAAAGTTGTTTAACCGCTAAGTAGCTATGTGTAAACTAGTAGTTCGCAAGCTAGTTTGCAATTTGTGAACTTGGCTTTTTGGCCCTGTGCAGCAATCTGTACATGTGGTTTGTATTTTGTTCCAGAATTAGAGTTTACTGCAAGCTAAACTATGTAGTAATTTTATAGTAGCTACACCTTAGTAAACAAGGCCTGGCAAGCAGTGTGTCCATTTCAGATGTCAACAAGGGAGTTCCAAATTTTGTTAACCACTTAGTATCTACGCGCCAACTAGTAGTTAACAAGCTGGTGTGCAATTTGTAAACTTTGCTTTTTGGCCCTGTGCCCTTAGCCCATAATATTGTGTATAAAGTTAATATAAAATAATTTTATAAAATAATTTTGTGATGCACACTCTTTGCAATACCATTTCTGATTTGTAATGTCTTAGTAGACTTTGTTTTATTTAATACTCACTCATAGCTACATACTCTATCATACATACACGAGAATCTATCATAATCAGATGAGCACAATATAGCTAGCTACATACTGACACAATCATGATGAAATAATGTTTACACATCATAAAGACACATTATTATGTTCGTGTGTTAAGTTCAGTCCATTACATAATTCAACTTAGCTATATTATGATTTCACTTCAACACAGTTAAAATGATACCATTGGTCACATCTGTCACATTATCAAAAATTTCAGGTAGTTCTCAATCACAATATTTATTTCATTTGCAAGTGCTGTGTAGCAGGTACAGTTGCAGATCAGTTCACCTTAGTCTAACATTAGTGTCTTATACAATTTTCACATACAATGTTACAAGAATTTACTGTCTTCTAAAATATTTGGTTTTCTTTTTCTCTACAGCTTAGTTATTCTTAGCTACCCAAAGTAAAATATCCCAAAACTACGGCTTACAGGGCAAAAACTTGAATTTCCTGTAGTAACGTATTTAGGACATTTTATGCTTTCACCACCATTTCTGTAGTGGATATAGGGCTAAATGTCCTATAGTGCAGGGCATTTAGCCCTATCCGCTACAGGAATGGTGGTGAAAGCATGAAATGTCCTAAATATGCAACTACAGGAAATTCAAGTTTTTGCCCTGTGAGGGGTTTTGGTTTTAGTTTTAGTTAACTAAGACAACACTATGTCTTCCATAAGTAGCTCTCGCTATGTCACCCCTTCTTGAAAAGAGCCCCCTCCAATAAAAAAAATCCTAGATCCCCCCTGTGTTCCTTGTTGTGTAGCTATGACTCACACAGTAACAAAACATGCATAATTAGTAGAGTAACAAAATAATTTCCTAAGACTCCAATCCACACAGTAACAAAACATGCATAGCTAATTAGTAGAGCAACAAAGTAATTTCCTATGACTCCAATCGGGCCTTTTTTTTTAACTCTAAAAGTTATGTGGCTGTAAACAACTTTCAATAAGTAGACCAATGACTTTTAGTGTAGCTTCAAATGAGGGAACAAAGTTTCACTTGGAGACACCTTACAGAGTTATAGCTATGGCAAAATTAAAATTTACAAAACTTATTTCTAAAATTGAAATAAAATATGCGGTAACGCTGCAATACCCATCACTGGAAGCCACGAAATCTTTCATCAATAGCAGTGCTAATTTGTCAAAATGGTTAAATGTTTTCTCTGTAGTATTATAGTGCACCTTCAGACCCTGTTTAATTCAACATTATGTTCTATGTGTATTGTGTAGCTTTGAAGTGTTCATTATAGCTATACCGCATTTCAAAGAAAACACACTTAATGGTTAAATTAAGAACTGCTGTGGTGGAGCTATGTTTTAGCCGGATGGTTTCCAAGAATTATTCAGAGCACGTGGTGAAAGTTATGGAGTGTAACGGTATTCATGGAATATGAGTTCAATATCCGTTGATTAGCTAATAGAGAATACTGTCAATGCTGCGAAGTTGCAAAGTCATATCGACCGCAATATATAAGGAGCACACGGTCTATTGCTCCACCGCGCGTTGGAGTGGGACGCAATGGCTACTGGCTTCTTGTTCTCAACACTTATACTATACTTCATCTTATTGAAAAGATCTTTTGGAGGAGACAGCAGACTACTGCCTACATTGAGTATCCAATGGTATGAGTTTTCTTGCATTGGAGGAGACAATGCTTTATTGAGTACTGGACTATGGTTGAGCTACACTTCTAATTCCACTGATGAAACTGGCACTGATGACCAGACTTATTCTTGCCGTGTTTGGGTCAATTACAACTCTCCTGTGCCAGAACTGCAATATTATGAAGGAGCTGGCCCTAGAAATATAACTAGTTTGAGTTTTACCTTTGAACAACCTGAACACGGAGGAGGAAGTTGCCACTGCTTCAATGTTTCAACAAATAATACATCTTCCTTAATAGAAAGGTTAGTAATAATTAAGAAAATTCAGAATCGATTAAAATGTGTAAGTTGGCTCTATGGAGAGTGGAGAGAGTAGATGGCATATTGATCTAGGTGAAGTGACATGGAACCTTACTACAAACTTGTTTATCTTCAAACAATGATATGAGGCAAATTCAAAAGTGATATACTACTAGCACATAGCTTGTAAATGCTAGTAAAGCTGTGACATTGTCTTGACTGTGGTAGTCTAACTAAATTCTTCTAAACAGAAAATTCATATGGTATATTTCTGTTTCAATGAAACTATTGAGAGACATCAAATTTTAAAATGTGTAGTTTCTAAATACTTCAATGCTAGTTAGGACCCTGCAGTTATCTTGCAACTTATATTATGTATCGAACATAATGATGTATTTCTTAATCATATTTTAGTCTCTGTGATGGCAATCCCCAATATCCTAGAACAGTACACATCACTTGGAATAGTGCTACTAACTCATTTCAAGGAATATTAATTCCAGAACTAAACAAAACGATGCCATTTAGTGTTGATTGTTCTGAAGCAAGCAACAGCATGTAAGTTGATGCTTAGTTGTCGGTTATCAAGTAAATTGTGAACTTATTGTAAACATTATTTGGTTACAAATAAGTGAAGAACAACACACAATATTCGAACCTAACTTTATTATATTAACTTGTTCTAGACAAATATCCTATACAGTATATTCTTCAACTGACACATGTGGAGCAACTGGAAGTAATTTAGAAAAGAATGATGTATTGGAATTTTCAGTTAGATTATTATCTAATCCATCCGAATGGATCCCTCTTTCAATAATACACATTAATGAACCAAAAACATCAAATTGCAGACGTGGATATTGTGTGCAAGACATAGCCACCTTGGTCCCGACTGAAATGCCCAATAGTAGGAGGAACATTATTCAGATATGTGGATTTCCCCTCAACGACTCTATACAGCTACGCTGGCTGATGTCAAGCCTATTAGCAAAAAATAAACCATTTGAAGACAGGTGGAGCTTAGACGACATCAAAGTAAATTTAATTACAGAGAATGTTTCCAGAAGTTTAATTGAGGATAATTTTAATAATAATTCTGATTTAAAGTAAGTGGAGTTATTAACAAAAATTATATGAATCAATAAGTGATGGTCAAAGGATAAAAATAATGATAATGTAATGATTTCAACACTATCTGTAAATTTCCAGTATACACATGCATTCATGTAAGCACTTCATTAACTCAATATATCCATTTGAATATTATAGCTTCCACCTAACATTCGATTAATAGTATGAACTACAAACACTTAAATAAATATTACTTAAAATAATCTTCTGAGAAATTGTAAACATAGTTACAATTAACAAGAAATTTAATATTTATGTTATGTACATATACTAGTGATGTGCTTGAGCACAAATGGCGAGCGAGCCTAACATAAAACTACACTATTGTTAATCATTTGATTTTAATTTCTAACACTCAAGCTAGCTACTAAAAAAAAAAGTCGAATTTGTTTAATTACGTATGTACAGTAAAGGGATTCAATGCCATAGTAACCACTCCCTGCAACTGTTTGAATTGAAAAAAAAAACTAACAAGAAAACAAATCACGTTATTTTCTTTGTGATATTCTTTAGCTAAGTAGTAGTTGTAACACACAATGCACAACTGACAAGACTTACCTTCGTAGTTAGTCTAGCGGACAATATATTTTCAAGTAAATAGTATTACATATAGGGCTTATAACTATGACAAATAGCGTATTAACTTACCATTGTCACTAACTCGAATAGAAATGGAACTCCAGTAAGTTTTTGAGTTGTAACTGCACCCAAAAAAGAATTCAAAGCGGTAAACAATTCAATTTTTAGGATGATAGGGTAGTGATCGATAAACCAGAGGATTCTGTTCAGTGCAATTTGGGACGGGGTCGAACACTGAGCTAACGCAAAAATACACGAGGGTTAAAGTAGAAAATGACATACGTACATCCACATAAACAAACAAATATCCCCGATTTTCAATTGTGTTACCCCTGAGAGTGTCTTGCTCACTCCACTCAATTGCCAATAAATATATTATATGACTACATTCGTTTGATGTATTTAATGGTGTTAATGGCTTACTGCATGAAAACCTAATGGAGTAAAGAAACATGGTTATAAAACTTGTCCTTTTTTTTAATCTTTCTCAACTTACTCCAAATAGTCTTAGTAGCTAAATATAATTCAATGTTACTTCAGTTTCAAAAGTAAACATTTAAAATATTATACCAACCCTATATTTACAACAATTAAAGTTGAAGGTATATTTTGTTTTCAGACTAATAGTAGCAATAGAGGCTTAATCTAGATAAAGATAGTTTACTAACTTAGTTCACACACATTGTGATGTCGTAGAATCATTACTGATTAGCTGTACTGTGTGATAGCATCATAAAATGGGAAGCAGTAGTAGGTGCTGCAATCTGCTATATTCTATTGGGAAAGTGTGTATATCTATTATGAACTTTTGACTTTGGGTGTTATGTTATTTATAGTAACAATTATTGGAATGTTTCAAATATTCGAAATGGAAAAATTTTTTCAACTTGTATAAATGGAAGTAGCAATCCTTCTTTATTGTTTGGGGAAGGCATTAATTATCTTCCTCATAAACTATTTATTGCAAGTCATTCTGCATTGACGAATGTTATAAATCTTACTGATCTGACATACAATCCTTCTTCATCTCCACAAGGCAATTATCCCCCAGTTACCTCTACTTTAATGTGTAATTTTGACTCAACCTCAACTGATCCTCAGACTACATTCATGAGTACGACGAAATTTACAGCATCTAGTAGTGAGAGGGAATCAACATCCTCTGAAAATAATACTGAGATTATAACAACAGTGGATGACTACATTGTTAATTTGGAGACTGAACTTCAGGTACAGTTATGTAATTATACCTTCATTATTTATTTAAATTAAATTTTGGAATCATATAAAACCATTAAAATGACGCTATAATCTAATTTGAATTCTGCTGTAATAAAAATCAAAGAATCTAACAATATTATATGAATTATATTTTGGTTGATAATACACACTGGTAGCCAGTTCAATCATTTCACTAAGTTCTTTATAAGATGCCTAGAAGAAAATTGCACAAAATTTCTACAATATACTAGCTATTGTTTTCAACAAGATTGACTCAGAGAAGTTTATTGTTTTTGCTTTGAAATGATAATGTAAATCTTTCAGTATCAGAATTAATTATTATTTCTGAAAGGCTTTAGTCTATTAGCATACCATTATTACATTCAAATATATAATATATTTATTTTATTTCCTAGACAACATTTCAGACAATTCTATATAATGTCTTGAGATACAGTGTAAGTTTCAACCATTGCTCAAGTTATCTGTTTGCAAACAAGGTATTCATTTTCAGGACGTACATGAGAAACTCTCAGAGTTATTCACTATTTCAAGAAACAGGACTGAAAACCCTCTAGTAGTTGTCTACCTTCTTGGCATAATCCTCAACAATGCAACATCCATGATTTGTGAAAGAGAAACACTACAGGTTGTTGTCTTAATTATTCAGAATTGACTATAAAATTTGTTTTTCAGCTAGTTAGTTTAAAAAGTAAAAAAAAAGTACTTTGTAGACATTGGACAATCTATTAGCATAATATATTAAATAGATATTCAATATTATTGTAAACCCAATTTATTATGCTTAAGAAACATGTCAAGAGGAGAGAACATAAGCAGTGCATCTCATTTCATATAGACTTTGCTTAATGCTGGGCAGCTGCCTTTTCTATTGGATCATGTTACCAAAGCTAGATTACTTATGACTACTTATGCTATCTCAATTTGAGTTTAATTTTAATGTTTATACTAATTTCATGCAGAAAACAATTAATGTGGGAGGAAATGTGATAAAGCAGTCACAAGTGATGGATTTGGTAAGTATAGGAAAACGATACTGACAAGAAGTATTTATATAACAGACATGAAGTGAACAGAGCAGAGTGAGTATCAACTGTGAGGGGTTTAAAATTTGAATAATTGGTAAATATAATTATAATATAAATATATAATTATTTATATCAATAACGGGCATATGTGTGGCCTATAAGTTGGTCATGTTTGAAAGATATGTTGCAAAGTTCACCTATATAGCTAATTATAATAATATTTAATTGATTTCAAATTACATACATCTGAGATTTCATGATTAGCTTTGCTTACAAGCTAATGAAGATTGTGTTAATTATGTGATACTCCTTCTAGTAAGTAAATTTTCACTTTGCATAGCTTGAATGTATTTACTGAATTGGTAATTAAAATTACTGGCATTTAGAATGTTGATAATAAAAGAGTGACGACAAAATTGGTTCATTTCAAATTAAAATTTGTTATAATATCATTTATTTTGTTTTAGTTCATGAATAATACTGTAACACCATTTATACTGGGGACAACGCTGTTAGTGTCCCTGGAGAGAATACACTGCGAGGAACAATTTTCATACACAACCACGGAAACAGTCGGTATGTTACACTAACTAACAATTATTGTAAGCATTAAGTTGGTTTTACAATAATATTGAATTTCTATTTTGCATAATATTACGCTAAGATTGTCCAATGTATACAAATGTATTTTTTTACTTTTTAACCTAGCTAGCTGAAAAACAAATTTTATAGTCAATTTTAATCCAAATTCATAAAATCTGCAAACTTGTCAGTAATTCTCTTTACAAATTGTTTTGTGAATTGATCATGGCTCTAAGATTATATCCATAAAATTTTACTGAAAGAAAAATTATTCAGCGGTTTCTTTCAAATTAGGTGTACAAATAGGACAATATTATTTACAAGATGAAATAGCTGTGTTCAATACTTCTACACTCCCTGAATGGACTCCTCCATTTACTGAAGTAATCATTCCATTGGAAGAATTTGAGGTATTTTCAACGAACGATAGGGTTAGGGTTATAGCAAACATTTACAGGAATATTTCAAACATTCTACCAAATGGAATAAACAGGTGACAAAATAATAACTAATTCCTAATTGTTTGATTTATATGGCATTTGAATATGTTAATAGTTCTACATTGATTTCTGATGTTATTGGAATTTCTTTACAATGCGGAGAAGAGATTTGCGCTACAAATAATATTACCTTAAACAAATTAGTAAAGATTGTGTTCAATCATGACAAGAATTTAGAAGTAAGTGAATTAGGTCTACAACATAATATACTGTGATTGACCGACCTCTGAATTTGTTACATAGTCTCTACTATACAACGATGATTCCAATATTACCACGTGTAATTTCTTGGATGTTACAAGCAGGTATTATTAGAAATGCTGCACTATATAGTTAATAACATATTATTATAATAAAATAGTTTAGTTTATATAATGTATAAGTTGCACCACAACGTGAAGGTTGGTACGGGATTTACATAACTGAGGGCCCAAGTCCCAAGAATATTATAAATTCCGTACCAACCAATTAGAGGGTGCAACCGACTTATAACAAGGCTCTTAACTATAGGAACCACATAAAAACCGATTTTGATTGGATAGTTTAAATTTTATTCACTTACTAGAAAGTCGGTATGAAATATAGTCACCTTGAAATGAACAATCTGATCGGACAGTTTGAACATACCATGGTATAAGTATGTATATTCACAGTAAATACAATAAAATATATATTGAACTCGATATTATTTAAAGTTTTGGGTATATTGTAAAAGTGATTACAAATTATAAATGACCCACTAACATTCAGGAACACCTCAAAACTTTAAAATACTATCTCAATTTAAAAGGTGATGTAAGAACTGTAATCTATAAATTACATCTTTTCTAAGAGCCACAATTCTTCAACTTGGAGAGTGGTCTACTAGAGGATGCATCAAGAATGAGGCCATGTCTTCCCACCGGAGAACAGTGTGTGAGTGCAACCATTTGACACACTTTGCTATCATGCTCAGTGCCAGACCAGTGACTATATTAAGTGAAGAAGTTCAACTATCACTACATATTATCAGCTACATTGGATTCTCCGTTTCACTAGTAGCTATGACTTTTCTTGTATTTATCTTCACATTCTTTAGGTAGGCTAAAATTAATACATGTATATGCATGTTACACATTTGATATTTTGAGTATTTCCACATCATGGAATTGTTAGTGTGATGATGTTCAAGCGTGTTGACATAAATACACATCACATACTATGGTTTATACTATTGTTTTCAGCTACAATTGTGTCATTATTTTTCTGTTTCATTTCATAGGTCACTTCACAATCTAAGAAATTACATTCATGTCAATCTCTGCATCAATCTGGGAATAGCACAGACAGTATTTGTGGCTGGAATAGACAAAACAGGTAATCATACAGTACCAATTAACTGTCAGGTCGTAGCAGTTCTCCTTCACTACTTCTTCCTGGTCTCATTCATGTGGATGCTAATGGAGGGTGTTTTTCTTTACGTCACTTTAGTTAAAGTGTTTGTCAAAAAGAAAAAGCCATATTACATAGGGTTTACTATTGTAAGTTACGGGTTTCCCCTAATCTACATGGGAGGGCTGAGTCTGCCACTTGGATTTGCTTACTTCACTCCGACTGGATATGGATACTCAACAGCGTAAGTGCTCCTTAACAAATTGTGCTGCTCAAAATTAATCTGTAATTAACTTAAGTTGAAAAATATAATAATAAAAATTGTAATTAAAATGGTTTCATCAAATAAATGGTATTATAGAGAAGTGGTCATAAATCCACAGTTTCGTTCACTTGGTAGCTAAAATAGGGATTACATTATTAAAAATTGAATCATTTCAGGAATAAAAATATAATCCCTTAAGAATTACATTATTAAAAGTAAAATAATTTCAGGAATAAAAGTATAGTCCCATATTGCAATGATAAATGTCAATAAATGGTTGTTTTTTGTCCTTCAGATGCTACTTAGAACCCCACAGAGGTTTCATATGGGCTTTTATAGCTCCAGTTATTCTCATTTTCCTGGCTAATATTTGTTTCTTTATCATGGCTGTGGATATAATGTGGAAACACCAGCAAAAAAGAAAGGAAATTTCTAAAATATCTAATATGAAGCACTTGCTCAAGCATGCCCTTTTACTTACTGTTATCATGGGCTTAACATGGATATTTGGCCTTCTCATTATTGAAGAACCAAACCTGCTACCATTTGTCTATGTGTTCTCAATTCTAGTGGCATTTCAAGGAACGTTCATTTTTATACTGTTTGTTCTGTTGTCCAAGTCAGTACGTGATACTATTATAAAGCAATGGAAAGTTCAAGTCAATCAGTCTCAGTTTCTTAGAAAGTACTTTGGAGAGAAATTAACTTCAACTAACCAGGTAAGAAACGTATACTTTACTATTTCAGTAATTGGAAAGTCAACAATGCACTATAATGATATTATGGTCCTTGAACGAGTTCAGTATGCTTTCTTTTTTACCTTATTAGAACAAATCCAGTGATCCCCACTTGCCAGCATCTAAAGGCAATATTAAAGGTACAGGGACACCAAGTCACCCCCTCCCAAATACCTCGCTAAATGATTCTTCCAATCTTTGTATGAACATGAAATCTTTTGAGAACAAAACATATGCATATTCTATGACTACTACTCCTGATGATAATATTATATATGAGAGTATTGACGCAACAATGGAAGAAGATGCCTTCTCCTTGTCAAACAAAGATTGCTATGAAAATGCGACAATGGAGCAGATTTACGAGAATGTAGAAATTTGAGGAAACATTAAGAATTGAATATTAATTATAGTATTGTAGTAACTAACTAGATGCGTAGAAATAGGAGTGATGTACATTTTAATTGTTTTTATACCATTTGATAACATACATTATCTGTTATGTACATAATCATGCTTGTAAATTAACGTTAATAAGAAAACAATAATTAGCTATCACTTTACATTGTAGTCATTCATAGGTTTTTGTTAGTTTTTAGCAAGTTCAACATGTTTAACATTCATCAATGCATGCCATATAACTTTGTTGATTATAACATTTTTGCTATAATAATTATAACCAATGATTTGCGAAAATTGTGGTCAAATTTTGTAAAATTATACTAGGTATTTTAGTAACTATAGCTTATTATTTTACTAAAATTACTTATTTTAACAATACTATAAGCTCAATGTACATGTACATGTACATGTCAATGTACAATGTAGTATGTCTAATATAGGATATAGATTGTGATTTAACAATAAAAATGACTATGCCCCAATAATTATAATTGTTACTCATTGCAGCTATAATTATATCATTCAGCAAATGTATACATCCTCTGAAATAAATCCTATGATGATACTAAGTGCATGTCATTGTATTATTAATGGTTTGGACATTGCTATGTAAAGCCATATTTAAAACTTTAAGTTCCAAAGTTGCCTAGCTCTAGATCTCAATATCTCATGGTTACATCATCTAGTAGTACACAAACTATTTGACCACAGTCAGCTTCATAAATATTGTATAATACTGACAAGTTGCTTGGGGCAGATTTCCTTCCATAGAATCAATATAATAAAGACTAGAGCACCAAGGGTGCGAATCCTCAGCGCATTATTACACAGTGGTAGCTTTTTTCTATGATGAAGGCTCCGTGTAGCTGAAACGTTTGTACATTCAACCACAATTTGTACTAAGATACAGTTATTTATTTTAATGTTGTTAATGTTATGTCTGTCTGTTGTTTCATATAGATCCATTGATGCTTCTATTCTATACCACTGTATGATGAAGGCTCCCTGTAGCTGAAACTGTATGATAAAGGCTTCTTGTATTTTTTATTCCACTCACTGATTCCACTCATTGATTCCACTCACTGATTCCACTCACTGATTCCACTCTCTTCAAAGCTCTTGACCGAGCGTTTCTAACGTTTTGTCTCTCTTTAGCAGAATTTGTTTCACTGGGCATCGCTACTTCGTAGGGCGGGTAAACAAAACAAAATGTTGCTAAGAAGGTTACCCGGCCCGCGCAAGCGCACAGGAGAAAATGTGCACACGTACGCCCATGCAAGAACAAAAACAATTCCTAGACCTAACAAGAACAAAATATATATATTTATACCATGGTTGCTGCGGTAACACCCATGGATTAAAAGTGATATTTTCCCGGTGATTTTTCCTGGGGCTATGATATTTTCCGGTGATTTTCACTAATCCACCAGTACAGGTGTCAAGCGAATTCTTCTGTGTTTCCGGCCCAAAATAAAAATTCAATTAAAATTCAATTGAAGCACGCCAGAAAGTTTACTTTAGCAAGTTTACTTTAGCAAGTTTACTTTAGCATTGTAGCTGCCAGCTGTTATCTCCAGATCTAACTCTACCTGGGCTGCTCAGCAGTAAGCAGTAAAGCAGCTAGCTGTGGTAAATTCCTGTGGTATGAGAGCGGCAGGAGAGTTATATGTGGTAGGGCTGGTCCCATATAGGTGGATATGAGAGAGTAGTAGTAGCAGCAACTATGGTATAAAACAGTTATGCCATGGCAACATCTGGGTTATGGAATATCACTGACCTTATCCCTCAGGCTTCACCCTCGGGATCAGGACGGTTATATTCCATAACCCCTCATTGGCCATGGCATAACTATTACATATATAGCTATATATATATCGCGGACTCATTAATAAGTCAGCTCCGCTCGCTTCACTGAATTATCCATAAATGCATGTTATTTTAAGTGGGAATTTAATGTGGTATGTGTTGCTGTAAAGGTGTAGCAAAGTCTTTGTCAAGAGAATAATTGGCGAGCGAGCGTAGCGAGCGAGACACTTACAGGCAGTGTTGTTTTGGTTTAGCGATTCCAGACTTTCTTAGTTTTACTTATTCATACTAAAAAAAATCTTGAATGCTTAGTTTTAGTTTTTTTCCCAAATTCTCCCTGAAGATTTAGTTGTTTTTAGTTTTTCTTCAATACCATGTAGAAGATTTAGTTAGTTATACTATCAATTGTCTTAGTTTTAGTTAATTTATGTTGCCTCTCAAATTCTGCAATAATGAGATTCCTTAAAGAAAGTTGTTCATGTAGTTTTTCCAAAGAACTTCAAAATGGCATATTTCTGTGAAAACTTGGGTATTATTAATAAAGTATGGTATTTGTTATGTAGTTTAGAGAATAATTACTTGATGGGAATGTATATTTTCATTTAATAATGACATAATTCAAGGTGAATTGTTTACAATAAAATTGCTTAGTTTTAGTTTTTGTCATCCACTCTACTGGTAGTTTTAGTTATTATTGAATTTACTGTCTTCTAAAATAATTAGTTTTAGTTTTTTCATGTTCTCTACAGCTTAGTTTTAGTTATTCTTACCAAAAGTAAAATACCCCAAAACTAAGGGGTTTTGGTTTTAGTTTTAGTTAACTAAAACAACACTACTTACAGGGGTAACACAATTGAAAATCGGGGATGTTTGTTTATCGGTATGTATGGACGTACTATGTCATTTTGTACTTTGACCCTCCGTATTTTTGTGTTCGCTCCGCGTTCGACCCCGTCCCAAACTTCACTAAACAGAATCCTCCGGTTTAGCGACCATTACCCGTATCACCTTAGAAATTGAATTGTTTACCGCTTTATATTGTTTTGCGGGTGCAGTTAAAACTCAAAAACTTATGGGAGCTCCATTTCTATTGGAGTTAGTGGCGGTGGTAAGTTAATACGCTATTTGTCACAGTTATAAGCCCTACTCAACAGCATTTACTTGAAAATGCATTGTCCACTAGACGAATCACGAAGGTAAGTCTTGCGTAGGTATGTTCAGTTGTGTGAAAGTATTGTGCATTACAACTACTATTAAGAATATCACAAAGAAATTTTTAAATAACGTGACTTGATTTTGTTGCTTCTTTTTCAATTCAAACAGTTGCGGGGAGCGGTTACTAGCTATGGCATTGAATCCCCTTTACCGCATACGTAATTTAAAAACTCGACTTTATTTTAGTAGCTTGAGTGTTAGTTGTTAAAATCAATCATTTAACAATAGTGTAATTTAAGGCTCGCTCGCCATTTGTGCTCAAGCACACCACTAGTATAGATTCCTTGTGGCATGTAAATGATTCTTCTTTTCGTGATATTTAGCTACCTGCACTTTGTATTATTATTGTTAGAATAAAGAAGTGGCTAGTTTCTGACAATTACTTGCGAAATGAATGAAAAATGTAGTTTATAATTACAAAATGTAATTATATTTTCAAAAATGCCGAAGAGAGACAAAACAATTAAACAACAACGAAAAGCAAAACATCTACTAGATTTACCAATATAATAGTGACAAAAATGAAGTGTGTTATATGTTGGTGGTGATTGCTGGTCACATGATGTTGCTACTCACAAAATGACAAAGCAATAACTATGGTTGTTATTTTATAGTTCAGTTCCAATAACTCATAGAGAATGATGTTACTGTTTTGTCGGAGAGAGACATATATCTACTTTAGTAATTCCTCCTGATTTTAGTTGGTCCGAGTTAACTTTAGGTTGAGGATTTTTCTACAACAATATAATTATAATGATTACAATATTGGCATAATTCATGTACAAAATGATACACAGCTATTCTTTGTATTAGATTACAGCTAGTTAGTTTGATTAATTTAATTCCATGCAATGCACACATTTGAGGAAGCACAAGCATAAGCTAAGCTTGTAACAATGCAATTTGCATAGCCACATCCATTACCGAGCTGCTAATTAGATAGGGGTTTGGAAAAAGAGTGAGATACTGTGTGATTTTTCAACTCCCTCTTTGCTTTACTTCATAATAACCAAATTAAGTCAATCTTTCAAGAATGCATAACCTACCCAACTAAGTATATCTTAGGAATGCAAATAAGAATGAGTGATATGTGATAGTGTCTCAGTTCTTCATTCCTCCTCTCAAGTTGCTTACGTACAAATCAACTAAACTGTGTTAAACATTAAAACTTAATAAAGTACATTTTCCAAATACATGTGCTTCGTTGTTTGTTCTATGGTAATTTGTTAAAAGGAGAGTAGCATGCACACATGTAGTCTACACATGTGTCACATATATTTGCCTTGCATGTGTGCACGGTTAAAGTATGAGTTGTTATAAGTAATTTGTGCTATTTTAAGTTCAATTTAAATATTATATAAACTCGCTAATAAAACTGAGATAATGTATCCAAAGCCTAGTCATTTCAATAGTCCCCTTCAGAGGCTCTGTTGTGCATTTTTTATGTGAAATGAAAGGAAAAACTTGCCTGAGAGAAAGGATAGATATCAGAACCACTTGATCTGTGTTGTGTCTATGTAACTGAAATATTTTCACTTATGTGGAATTATAATTAAACAATTAACAATTTTAAATTTAAAAGAAAAACAAAATTGTGGGATTTAATAGTGCCTTGAATGCTTTAGTGATTTTGCAAATATTTAATGTATCCAATTATTACAATGTGCCAAAATATAATTATAGCTATTTATAAAAGTACTTTTATTAATAATTTTAGTAAACAAATAACAGACAATTATTACTCTTACATTTTCTAGTGAAGATAGTCTGTTTCCAAAGTGTTTGGTGAGAAAATTGTACCCATTAACTGTCATTCTCCAAGCTTTCAAGTAGGCTTGTCGAACAGATTGAGAAAACAGGACCAATAGGAGAAAAATGAATGTACCTTGGAAAGCCACCATGATTGCGTAGAGATAAGTTAATGGAACTACTTCTGGTTTGTAAGATACTACAATTCCAATAAACCAAGTCGCACCCATCAGGACTACTAGAGTAATGGCTGATCTAAGCCAACTACAAACTTGATTGAATTTGCTTTTGTCAGTGATTTGTTATTAATGGTACCAGTTTTGTTTATACCAGTTATAAAAATGACTTGGGCAATTCCCAGGTTAAAATATAAATTAATATGAATGTAACTTCTCAGATTTCGAAGTGATCTAAACAAATGTGAATATAGTCATTGTCATTGCTAGCAAGGATATGGCAACACCAATAATGCAAGTCAGAGACTGCTCTACAGGGGTGGTTAACTCTGGAAGCTTAGGACTGAGTAGGATTGTTAAGTGAGTAAGATGGTTGCATTCACAAAATGTCCTCGAGGAAGTTGAGAGTTCAAAGTTCTTTGTACATCCTCTTTCAGACCAGTGACCCAAGAAGAGCACAAATCTATGAATGAATAAAGATAATGCATCAGATGTATAATCACAGAAATAATGTGGTCAACTCATTGCATAAGTGTTATTGAATAATAGCCACAAAATATAACAGCAATGAAGCACCAAAGGTGGGAACCCTCAGGCAATCTGTTAGCTATTTTTATTGAGGCATCAATATAGCTGGAGCAATGAAAATGGTACATGGAAACGCTGTCTTCATAAGAGAAGAAGCTAAACTAGCCAGAAACACTCACCAGTATTTTCAACGCGAAACTTCACTTCCTTCAACTCCATTAACTTCACTGAGCATAAAGCAAACTACTACACCGCTGGCTGCGAGAAATTATTTGTTTAAGTGATTATGACGTGACACTAGGTGGAGTTACCCATAAAAGCTGGTACCTATGCAGAGCTGAAAGCTTCACGTTTACTTAACAATTAGCCTAAAATTAAAAATAGCACCACTATGTGGCGGGGTACTTGCTAGTTACCTTAAATTGCTATACATACAATTAAGTTAGATAAGGTTTTAAGCAATAACAATGAGGTGCAGCAAATTAATAGTGACAGGTAAGCCTTCTACTTAATTTCCTTTTAAGTCTTACACCATAGCACTGGCATGTCATACATTACAGCTTGATCTAAAGTCAATCCCAAAAGATTCAGTCCAATTGTATTTCTTCATTTCATATGTCAGTCTGAGTCCTGTAGAAAGGAGAGCTGCATTACTACCAACACATTTACCCTGAAGTGTGGAGAATGATCCATCACTATTTCTATTTGGAATGGGACTCCAAACAATACAAGGGATATGAAAAGGAGCAATTAAAACCTACTTGAGCTTTGGCTAACAAGAGAATAGTTACAGTACAGATTTTTGGAAAACATGCCATTTTTTAAATGAAAAAAAAAAAGAACTAGCTACTAATTAACAATGAAGTCTCTTCTAAATACGTCTATAATAATGCTCAATAGATTAGATGCAGAAGATTATGTTTTATGTATAAAAATGTTAACCATTAAATCTGTAAATGGTCTTGGTAATTAGAGTTAACAAAAAGTTTACAAGGCTGGAGAGGTTAACAAACTAGTTATCAACACATTATACACTAATTTTGTCAATGGACACTTTTCAGGCGGTCGTACTTGTTGAATAAGATTGTAAGTAATAAAATTCCTTCTGTAGCAGCATTAGGCTAGTAAAACATTTGCATGGTGGCTAAGTGTGGTATATGTCGGCTCTTTTCCCGTCAGGTTCTATTGCAGTTTCAAAAATTATATGTACTAAACCATGGGAGAGCGAAATTATATGGTCTGAGCCTACCAGGAGGACTGTTGTTACGTACTTAGTGATGATCTGGCTTGAAATCATACCTTGGAGTGAAAGAGCTAAACTCATGATGAAAGTCTGAGCAGGACAGTTGTGCAAAATTGTGATAGAGGGATTGGTTATCATGACTATTCTGCATTATTGTAGTGCAAAGAGCTGTCATGATCATGCTTCAAACAATTGCCTATGCTTGTTTATGTATAGTGTAGTCAATAATTTCCTCTAGTAGTTCACTAAGCATCTTCTTTACTACACAGGATCACATAGCAGATACCCCATTTTGGTACCAGCTGCAAAGTGATGAGTCAACAAAATACTGGCTTGTGTAGCTGTATCTGAAGTATACATTGAAAATCTTCAAAACATAGTTCAGCCCTTTACATAAAATCATATCTTACTTAAAATATTTGAAGATTTAATCTGTTAATTCTAATTGAAGTAGCTGTAATTTGAAACCTAAGTATCTATCATTTTGAGATAAAAATGACAAAATTTTGAGCCTTCAAAAATACACATTACTTTTCTTATCCAGTTCATCATAATAGATTATATAATATAAGTATAGATTTCACTTTCTCTACAAATTTTCAACGAACAACAAAATTGTAACATACCTACACTAGCTATTAGTGGCTTTACTACTAGCAATACATACCTGGCCTGTTGTCGATCATACAAACCAAAAATGTTGAAACAAAACTCTTTGTAGTTCCTAAGAAATTATTGATCTCTATATTTTATTGTATAAATTCTAGTTATCAATTATGGACATCAAATAATATCAGAAATGGAGAAATATCAACAATTTCAGGAACTTGTGGCTACGACTTTACTGCATTAGTATTTGGCACAATAGAAAAGAGTACTTCATCAAATATGATTAAAGTAACTTGTTCAGTTATAACAAATAGTATTTCTCTAAATATATCTGATATCACTATGGAGTTATTCTGGGAATATTTCAACACAAGCAATTACAGAGACTCAACAAACATCAGGATTTATAGTATCAACAGAATTTTCATTGTCTTTGAGAAGTGTCCTCATTAAAGCAGAAAGTGAAACCCTCATATTGTAAGTATGAAGTTTAAATACCACTGATAAATCTGTACTACTAGTTTACCTAATAGATATCACACAATCTAGAATTGAGGAAAAATTTAAATTTAATAGTAAGACATTTATAGAATATTGGTTCATAAATAAAATACAATATTGGTTCAGTATGCTTTGTATATCATATCTCTATAAATGCGTACCATTTATATTTTATGTAGGATTCAGATCCAAGTCAAAGCTTACATTTTTATTATCCAATTCTCATTCTTCAAGCATTTCATCAACTGCTGTAGTTTATCTTGTCACAAATAGTTTCTGTCACAACTGAGTCTACTGTGGAAACTCATTTTCCCAGAGATATATACAATCAGACACAGGTATTTATTACTTTGCTCTCACTTTATTATGTAATTGTACTATTTCCACAAAAAAATGTAAAAATGAGATAGCATTTGCTGGTTCATTGGTTGCTACTGTGGTTGCCAGGGAAATTTGATCCAGGAAAAAATTCCTGGGGGTGTGATTAAGTTTCCCGGGTGTCATTTACGTGAAACAGCCGTGTGTAGGCTCCACTAGAGTAAAGGTAGCTGTAATAACCCAGAAAACTTGTTGCTATAATTACTCTGGTAATGAGCTTGCACAATATAGCCATGAGATAACACTTTGTGATTTCGTGAGATCACGGGTCACGTACCTAAAAATATCATTGTGAAGATATCCAGCGTGGAATAAATAGTACTTATTACATGAGTCAGAGTGTGACTCATGTAAGGCACTATGACAAGCGCCGTTATGGTTACGTCCGTTTATTACTTTACGTGCCAATTAGTTTTCATTGCTGTTATATTGTATCATTTCCTCTGTTGCTGGGAAAGATGTTTTGGCCATATTTCCTACTTGATCACCGCCATCAACTTCAGGAGTCACATTAACCAACTGTTGTTGTTGTTATGGATATGTAATAAACATACTTTATAATTGTTTCTCCCCTAAAATTTAGCTAAACTTTGTATTATGTTATCAACAATTAGCAAATTAATTTCTAAGTATAGAACAGAAAAATATATTTTAGGTTTGAGTACTAAAGTCAAATGATTTGATGTAAGTGAGACAAAAACAACAATAGCTAGCTCTATCAATAATGTTTGCAAAATTTAGCCTCTTAATAAGTTCTATGTACTTCTAAAATGACACAACAATTGTTAAGTTCTTGATTCTAAATAAACGCATGGCGTCACTCCCGATTATTTTGGTGATGTCTCTTTTGGAGATGCGGGAGAAAAAACTATACCCACTTTATTAGGTCCAGAAGAGTTTAATTGGCCCAAGTTCATTTTAGGCAGAGGAGAAAGAAAATTATTCTACAACAACACAATTATAACTAATTATGTCATATTTAAAGTGTTGCACAAATAAATTATTCTATATATTATAGATACAGCTAGTTGATTTGATTAATATTATTCCATTGTATACACATAGGGAGGAAAATGACAGAAAAAGTCTGCGAAAGAAACATTTAATCTGTAGAAATGATATGATTTTGAATATATTCAGCTAGATGTCATTAACTCTATAACAATGATATATTTAAGCTAAACTTTGCAAGTTTTATTATAACCATACAAACTTACCTACAACTTGTATAAAAACTATCATGCAATGGAAGCACATATTTAGAAAGTCTAATTTTAGCACTAATTTGAAAAATTAGGCAGCAATTTTTATTCGTCAGTAAGCAGTGAAGGAAAAGAAAGCTTATTAGGTGTCTATGAACAAGAGTGAGTTAGTGTGGCTATATGCTACTCTCAAAATTATTGGTTATCATGAAGTGAAGTCACTACTAAACTATAAATCGATGGCATTACCAAATATTTCATCCTTTACCAAACAGCTATCAGTACCTGAAGGAAGGCATTCGTCTCAGTTTCATTAACTTTTCAGTACACAAATGATGTACCAATTAACTTTGATAATTACCATTTAACCTGCTTCTCCAAATTTGATGGTGATGATACATGAAGAAAAAATATATAATATACATTTGTTATGTAGCCTATAGGTAAATAATTGATAGTATTTATAATGTACAACACTTTAATTGACCAGCTGAAAATAAATTTACAAATTAATTTAATTATGAATCATTGTAATTTTGACTTAAACAAGTTCCTAGATAATTCATTGTCTGGTAGCTATATAGATGTTAGCTAAATGATATTTCAACATTATTCCACATTGATCTGTGCCACAGCAATTGTACTTCTTAAAAATACTATAGTACATACTCCTAATATATAATCTATCACTTCATTTACCTTTTCTAATAAAAATAGTTTGTTACCAAAGTGCTTGCTGAGAAAATCAGATTCATTAACTCTCTCTTTCCAAGCTTTTAAGTAGGCTTGCCTAACGGCTTGAGAAAATACAACAAACAGGAGGAAAATGAATAAACCTTGAAAGGCCACCATGAATGTATAGAGATAAGCTAATGGAGCTACTTCAGGTCTGTATACTAAAAGAATTCCTGTAATCCAAGTCAGACCCATGATGACTACTAAAGTAAGGGTAGATCTCAGCCAAATGCAGGTTTGTCTCATCTTGCTCTTGTCGGTGTTCTTTCGGTTCTGATTGTAAATAACTTTAGCAACTACGCAGAAGATCACGATGTTAATGGAGATAATCATGAGAACTGGAGCTATTAATGCCCAAATAAAATGGGTTTTTGCTGATAAGTAGCACCTGCAGATTTTAACACCACAAAATCAATAATTGTGAAATGCTTCAAAAACAATAATATTAATTCTTGGCTTTATATTGCAATCACAAAGAGTAATCACAATATTGCAAACTGATTCTCCTATATATTTGGACAGTATAAGTGTTTCTTAAAAGCTTGACAATATTAAAAGATAGTACAAGCACATTATTTTGAGATAGGTTACAATTTGACTTTTTTTATTATACTTCAGGAAGTTTACTTTGCAAAAGTTTATTTATTTTGAACTTACACTTCCTGATATCCATAGTAACTATCTCCGCGTAGTCCAAATCCAAGTGGCAGAGTTATTAAAATCATGTAAAGTAGGGGAACTCCATATGAAATAACAGTAAATAGTATCAAATATCTTTTGGTTTTGAATACAAATACTTTTACGAGTGTCAAATATAAAAACCATCCTTCCATTAACATCCACATAAATGTAACTAAGAAAAAATAGTGAAGAAGGACAGCTACTACCTGGCAGTGAGGTGGAATGTGATCCTTGTTAGGACCAGTTTTATCTACTCCAGCTATAAAAATGACTTGAGCAATTCCGAGGTTAATACATATATTAATATGAATGAAACTTCTCAGATTGCGAACAGGTCTAAATCACAATATGTAAGTATGTATTACATCTAATTGTATAGTTGCTGAACTTACTTTAATAGAACAAATGTTAACACTGTTATTGCCATTGCTAGCAATGATATGATGACCCCAATAATACTAATATACGTCAGAGACACCTTCACTGGGGGAGTATACTCTGGAAGTTTAGGACTGAGTAGGATTGCAAAGTGAGTCAGGTGACTACATTCACAAACTGTTCTTGAAGAAGTTGAGAGTTGAAAGTTCTTTGTACATCCTATTTTTGACCAGTGACCCAAGAAGAGCATAAATCTAAATGCAATGTTACTAAATATGAATCAATACACATTTTAACTGCTATGATGTGGTCAACTTATATAATTATAATATTGAAGATAAAAAGTGTGAATGAGCTGATTTTTTTCTTTTTAGAAACTGCACTTTCCCGCAAGCTTTAAAGTTTTTTGAAGGAAATTTACAGGAATGCTTCGACACGAGTTTTTGAATGGTACAAACCCCGGAAGCGTAGCTACTTCCATTAAAAAGTTATTAACGGTATTTACTGCGCCAACTCAACCTGGACATATAGGGGTAAAGCTTGATATGAAGCAATGTCAATCAAGAGTATATATATTATTTGTGAATAAAGCTGAATTGGGTTGATAAAGTATAACCAGTAACCACGATGCAGACAAAAGTTGTGTGTGTATTTATGAATAAGTCGGTCAAGAAAAGGAAGTGACAAAAATGAGCTAAATCAAGTGGTAGAGGATAACAACAATGGATAAAAATAATGTTTATCACTGCATCCATTCGCTAATGTTAATACACCAAGAACCACTCTTGGGTGGAGTACTTGCTAGCATAAAATAATTTATTCTGCAGTAATATTAAATATACAACACCTTTTCACTTTCATTACTGGATAAACAAGCATATATTATTTTTTCATTGTTAGATAAGCAATCATTGGGTTTACACTTGTATTGTGTTATTTCTAGTAAAAATAATTATAATTATACATATTTTATAATGCTTCAAATTGTCTGGATTACAACATCACTGATGAAGATTTGTCTGAGTCGAATTGTCTGTTTATGGACTAATACTCTACTAAACTATTAATATAAGTTTAAAATATTGAATGTATTATTTATACTTTATTGTCATGCCAAGGATCTTCTATAAGTAAGTCAACGATAATTCATTTTTTTGTATTTCCAGCTTCTCGATATCTATAAACATTTAGTAGACTAGTAGATTGTAACAACTACACAAACAACATCTACACAAAAAGTGCTGAATCAGAAAAAAAAATGCTAACTGTTTTTTGGGACATTAGAATTCAAAATTTCAAAGTCATTAATTGTTGTGACTAATTAGGTACAAAGCCCATTACTTGGGCCATTTGGGGGGATGAGAAACCAGGTGTTATTGTCACTTGACTGAAAATAATTGTGTAATGTCTGATTCAAATTACTTACACTATTCTCAAAGTAGCTAGTACAGAGTTTTTCTAACTTACCCTGTTTTTATTGGTATATCTAAGAAAACACAGTCTGTAGTCTGTAATGAAGATTTTATTATATTCTAAAAACACATTAAGCATAATCAATCTACATTGACATCTTATCTCAAGATATTGTGAACTAATATAAAATATATGACGAAACAATACAAGTATAATAGTCACTTTGTCCGACATACTACAGCATTTAGAGTGAAGGATTTTAAAACAACTGTTATCAACAGTGATTATTCAGGAAATGTTAGTTCTAATTCTAGTAGAAACTAGACATTTTCTCTTTAAGTAAGGTGCTTGCATAGGTAGAACTACTATACTCGTAATACATGCATATTACCAAACTAAATGTCAGTGAATACTGTAAAACTCTAGAAATGCATTTAATACAAATATTTTAACTCACTGCCAGTTCTTGTGAATGTTCAAATGTAATTATAACTGGAGATGACAGATTTAAGTGGTCAGTATCACATGTTGAAGATCCACATTTAATGGACGTGCCTATCACGTTTGACACCAATTCATACCTGTTCCCAAATATATAAAAATTACAAAAATTTGTGTAAAATACTTCATATTTTATAATAATTAAATTTATAAATCGGTGAAAAAATTAAATACAACAAAATGATCACACGATGCCTTGCTATAGTAATTATTACTTACGATGTGTTATTTGTCAATTCATTTGAAAAGAAAACAGTCGCATTTCTGATGGCAGTGGATATTGTAGTGATAGTACCATTGATCACGAAGTCTTCAAATTCTTCCACTGGAATATCAATTGTAGCATGAGGAGAAGGCCAATTAAAGAGGTGTGTGTTTAGCGAAGTAAAAACATTTCCGGAAGTAGAGTTTATGCTTGTCTTTTTAACAACTACAACTATATAACCACAACATAGGGCATTAATATTCATGAAGTACAACCCTTATCCGTTTAATAAAAAAAAAACATTAAAGAGAATTCAAAAGAATGTTCACAACATCTAGTCTCAGGACAATAATATTCTATATAAAATATTATGCTTGTGTGTCAGTAACCATGATTACGATGACTGACGACAACTAGGGATGATGTGCATATCAATGAAAACGTCATGAGCTTAAAAAGTTTGCTAATGCACTATTATTACATCGAATTGGTAAAGTATCGCTATATCAATAGAAAGTGATTTATTGTAACAAAAAAAAGCGGGTAAAATGGGTGAGGGAAGGTGGTGTAGGTTTCAAAGGGAAGGCAAAATTACAAAAGAGAAAACAAAACGGCCATTAATTGTCTACAAAGCAATTGGAATCAGCGAGGTAAGGCAGCATAGTAATAAGAAAGTGAAGTACGAAATAGAAAGCAAGAAGGGAACGATTACTAAAATGCGGATGTAGTCGAATTGCTTTTCGAATAAAAGGAGGCATAAGTTATAAAAGGTACTTCAGTTTCCCTCCCCTGATCTCTTTTTCCCTGAACTATTTCAACTTTTCTTATCACCACCTTTCCTTTTTTCAGCTCTTTTTCTTAGTGATGGAGTCCCTACTCTTCCCTTTGTCTAGCTCTCCTGCTTCTGAATCTCTCTGTTCTTCTATCATGATTGTGGACTTAGGCTTTGCAAAACATATATATTCTTTTTCTTACTTTCACCTAACATTAAACAATGGTAGAGAATGATAACAATGAATAAAAATAACTTATGGTACTGTATTCTTACTTAGCAGTAAGGCAAGTACCATCATGAGACAGGGTACATTGTTCATGGCATTAGCCTTATTGTGTTCAAATATTTCTTCTAGTACTACAGCAGTAGCTTTATAACTGAGCTGTGACACGCAGTCTATGGCACAAACAGCATTTTTCCAGGTAAATAACACAAAACTTATAGTAACTTGTAGTAGCTGAGAGTTTAAGTTTAGTGTTACGAAATATCTATACTTACAAATGTGGTAGCAGTTAAAAAAACTACTAACTACTAGTGGTGTGCTTGAGCACAAAATGATGAGCGAGCCTGCCTAGTTACATTACATAAGCTGTGGTATTATAGTAGTTAACTATCTATTTTCGTAAACATTATAGAATTGTTTCATTATATCACAAAGAGGAGATAGACTCATTTGTACTATGTCTTTTATTTTGCAAATATAGAATTGCTTCCTTACTTCAATTTCCAAAAGTAGTGGTAGATTCTGTAGCATCTATTTTTAATGTCATTCTGATTCTGAATTACCAGTAACTTGTGTCAACATGAACTCGCTACAAAAAAACGACAAGATTATGTTTGTAATTTTAGCTTGCAAATGCAAAATTATGTACTCACCTTAGTTTTCAGAGTAGTAGTAGCTTTAATATTAAGGAATTCTGACTATTTGAATTACCCCTTGATGAAACCAACAAAGACTCAGCTACTAAAAAAGGCAAAGTTTTTAAATTTATGTCTGGTAAAGTGTTTCAATGCCACAGTTGCTAACCTCTTGCAATAGATTTTTGTGACTAAAAAAAAAAAAGATTAATAGAGAGCTTTTGCGCAATTTTGAGCCTAACTTACCAGACTTTATTTTCTAATCCTTGAGTTGCGGTGGTAAGTTAATGCACTATTGGTCAAATTAATATTGCCTTACCACTCAACTAGTTGAAAAGAAAATGAACTCCGGTTAAGTTTTAACTGCACCCGCAAAAGAGAATTGAATTCAAAGTGGTAAACAATTAATTTCCATTGAATGATACTGGTAACTAATGGTGTGCTTGAGCACATATGGCAAGCGAGCCTCCTGAGTTAGGCTACATAAACATAAGGACCGTTGTATGATTAATTTTACTTCTAACACTCCAGCTACTAAAAAAACAGTCAGAATTGTTTAATTATATATATATATATATATACCAACACAAGACCTATCTTCACTATTGGACATGAAGTCAGAACAACAGTACTGGTAGGTTGTCGTATAACTATTACAAAGAATGCATTAACTTACCACTGCCACTTATTTGGACAGCAATAAAGTCTGGTAAGTTTGTAAGTTATTAACTGCATCCACAAAAGAATTCAAAGCGGTAAACAATTCAAAACCTCTGGATGATATGGGTAGGGATTGATAAGCCAAAATAATCTGTTTAGTAGCGTATGGGATGAGGTCAACCTTTAAGCAAACATGAAAATGTGAGGGTCAAACTACAACATGACATACATACGTCCACACACACATATAAACAAAACATTATCTCTGATTTTCAATTGGGTTACCCCAAATAGTGCCTCACTCACTTCACTTACTCGCCTATCATCAATAAGCCAGAGGATACTGTTTAGTGAAATTTGGGAAGGGGTTGACCACCAAGCGAACACAAAAATACACAAAAGTCAAAGAAAAATATTCCTGATTTTCTATTTTATTACCCCTGATAGTGTCTCATACACTTGCCTCGCCTGTGAAGTAAGTATTGTCTTTATTAACTGCATGTTGTTTGAATGACATAGGCTTACTTCCTTGATATTTGTGCACCAGTAAAAAACAAAAGGTTCAGACACTGATTATTTACCTTAAGATCTTATTATTCAAGAAACCATAGATCGCAAGAGAAAAGTCACGAACAACTCACTATTCTTAATTATTAAACCCATAACTAATTTTATAAAAAGTGCTTGTAGGTCAAATTGATGTCAGTACAGGTTGGGGAGTGGGAGGCTATGGGGTGGGGGGCTAGTAGGGCACTGGCCACCCAGATATTTGTTGTTTGTGGGGCATACAGGAGTCGGGAGGGCGGGGAGATGGTGGGCACAGACTCAGACTATGCAAATTTATGCGTTGAATTCCATTGGTAAACTTTTATTGTTTCATGAAATATAAAATTAGTTTTCAAGAAAGTTTAGTAAGTATGTAATAAATGGTGACAACCTTCCCTAACTTTCAAGCAGCTTACATCACTCTTGCAGTAAAATAATGTAGTTATAGGTAATGGTATTTTGTTATCACAACAAATATACATATATGATGTATGTGTCCATGTGCGTATTTTTGGGGGCGCTGGCCTAAAACAACTCTTCAAGTTCTTAAAGGTAGTCTCCACCCAAGGCAGTCTCATAGTATTGTCTATCACTTCAGTCCTTATGATCTGTTCAGGCACTTAGCTGTACTTCTCGATAGACAAGTTTAACTTTAATTAAAATTAAGAAGCACACAAACACAGGACATGCAGAAATGACTTCGGATTACTCAATGACTGACTGGTCATGAGGTACCACCTACTTATATGTGGCTAGGGCCGGGGCTAACATGATCTTCCACCAAACAACAACTGAGTGCTCTGTCTCAAACATGCCACAAACCTTTAAACACATACACACAAATTTCAAATTATCTACACTGAATATGACATAAAACAGAATAATTAGGAATATCATTAAACACACACACACATACACAACAATGTTCAATCATGTAGCAGGGGTACCACAGTATTATTACAAGACAGAAAATTATATCATTGTACTGAAATCAATATTACAAGAAATAAGCACATACTGTCTCAGATGCACACAACTACTTTTATTTAAATCAATCATACATTTATACTTTTTATCAACTATTAAAATGTGGCCATATAAAGGAAAAATACTCCCTCGACTTAAATAAATTTAGTAGTGGTTATCTCGACACAATGCTTAGTAAATCCTAATCAAATATTAACCAATGCAAGCTGAGTTATAACTACTGCATGATTAATTCTATTGTAATATGGATTCTTATTACTAACATAATTATTGCTATAACCTTACCAGCATTATTGGATACTATAGTAACGGGTGATGAAAATGCTGCAGCAATTTGGTCCAGTGATATCACAATAGTAGCTCCAACTAATATTTCTGTTTTCTAAAGCAAACCGTAGATAACAAAGACAATGAGCAATGCTTTATCTTTTTCCTTACGTTTCTGGTATCTTATTGTAATTGGTGAGTAATGCTGGGAATTGCACAAGATTAGCAATTCTGGTTATTTTGCTAAAGTAGGTCTTCTGTTTATTAATTTAATATCACATACAATAATTTTAAATTGGGTGATTATTTATTAAAGTGATAATATACATGCTGATTCAAAATGCAAGTACATGTATACACCAGTAATTATGTGAGCATTCCAAATTTTCTACTGATACAAAAAATTCCGTGTTCACAATGCACAAATTTGTTGGGTTGTCCAATTTATCATCATTGCTATTACAAGGTTTGTGCCAGATAGCCAGCTTATTACTTTCTGCTGCACTAAGACAATTGTATTCTTGTTGTTGTCTGTTGATATTTCATACAATTAATATTTGTTCTCTTATACCAGCATTTCATAATGGTACATAGTGACAGTAACGACAATTAGACAGTCCAATACTGCTGTCTTCAACACATTACAAAGATATGGAAAGACGGTTAGCAATTGGGTAAAGTGCATGGAAATTGGCTAGTGAAGATACTGACATGTTAAATTTGATGCATGAAAATGATATAATGACAACTTCCGATGTTCAAGTAATTAAATAAAAATTTAAAAATAACTCAATACTAATAATTATGCAAAAATAAAAAAATAAAAAAATAAATAACAAATAAACTAATACACAAATTAATAAATTAACAAATAAATAAATAAAACAAGCAAACCAACAATACCAAATAAACAAACTGAAATAAATAACAATACATAATAATAAATATATATATAATAGTAATTGTATAAATAAATAAATAATAATAAATGATAATAAATGATAAATAAATAAATGAATGAATAATAAATAAATAAATAATTAAATAAATAAATAAATAAATAAATAAACAAACAAAAAGCAAATATATCAATAATTAAAATAAATAATATAAATCAATTATAATAAATTCATGAAATAGTATCCTTATCCAGGACTGCTTTATATATCTGCTGCTTATCCTTTTATTGTTATATATTATAATTGTTTGCATTAGTCACTCATAATACAATAAATATTTCTCATTCATTCATAATTAAAGTCTAATGACATAATTGACTTTTTCTATTATGGATATAATGGTAAAAGGGTTTCAATGTCATAGTTACCACTTCCTGCAACTGTTTCAATTGAAAAGAAAAAAAAGCAACAAAAAAATACACACAATACTTTCACCCAACTGGTCATACCTACACATGACTTACCATCATAGTTAGTCAAGTGGACAATGAATTTTCAAGTAACTACTGTTGTGTATGGCTTGTAACTATGACAAATAGCTTATTAACTTACCACTGCCACTAACTCAAATAGAAATGGAACTTGGGTAAGTTTTTGAGTTTTAACTGCGCTCTCAAAAGAATTCAAAGAGGTACACAATTATATTTCTAAGATGATATGGGTAATGATCAATAAGCCAGAGGGTTCTGCTCAGTGAAGTTTGGGACGGGATTGAACACTGAGCTAACATAAAAAAACATAAGGGTCAAAGTAGAAAATGACATACACACGTCCACACAAACAAACAAATATCCCCGATTTTCAAATTGTGTTACCCCTAATAGTGTCTTGCTCTCTCCACTCGCTCGCCAACAAAAAATAATTTCATTTTTTTTGGTATACACTGCTACACTACTTACATATAGTTTTGCACTCAAATCCACTATGTTTAGCACAATCTAAAAATAGCAACAAAAAAAACATGTAATATACTAAATGCAATGTCAAAGTGAGACTAAAGCTGCAAACCTGTGTTTGATTGTATAGAAAACTAGTAGAGGATGTATTTTCTGATTGGGTTTCTACTACAGTAGATACAGAGATGGCAGAAACGATTTGTGACAGAAGATAAATGACGGCTGTTAAGGATGTGTTTGAAGAAATAGCCATGGATAACAAGTTTAAACTTTGAAAAGGATCTGAACTCTGCATTAAAATATAGGAGTTAAGCCATAAAATTACCATTACAACTTTTCAGAATAAACAGTGTTAATGGCATAAATGTATCAGTTAAGCCAGTTCCACGGATAGCATAGCTCAAAATGGTGTAAGTCCAAGACAACATGCAAGGAAACTAATTTTAACAATTTTTTTACCTGCTAACATCAACAAAATTAAGTTGAAGATATTTATAACTTACTGTTAAATTTAAAATATTCATCAATTCTTGATTATCTGATATCTAAAAAAAAATAAATAATAGTAGTAGTGTTGCTTTCCTTAACAATATTACACTTTAAACTCACTATTCTATGGTCTTCATTTTCTACTGTAGTTCTCAAAGTTGGAGTTTCAGTTGGAGCTACAGAAGTTGGTTCACTTACTCTACTGTCTGGCATCAATGAAGGGTCAACAGTACTCAAAGTTGGAGTTTCAGTTGGAGCTGCAAAAGTTGGTTCACTGTCTCCACTGTCTGGCATTAATGAAGGGTCAACAGTTCTCAAAGTTAGAGTTTCAGTTGGAGCTACAGAAGTTGGTTCACTGTCTCCACTGTCTGGCATTAATGAATGATCATCATCACAATAATTCATTGCATTATCACGAAGGTCAGATACATTCAAGGAAATACTGTTAGTTATGGCTGCACGAGTTAATCTAACTGTATAACGTGATGAAGTACTTTTTTCTACTGAACCAAAAACTAATGCATTACTTTTGTAATCACAAGTTTCCGAAATATTTGCAATTTTTGCATTTCTGATATTGTTTGATGTCCAGACTTGATTACTAAAATACATACGATAAAGCATAGGGGTACGTTAATTATATGGACTACAAAAGAGTATTATAATGTGTTTATTGTATACTATATATTAATTAAATTCTCATGTATACCTTCCAGTTCAGCAAATAATGTTAATGTCTTTTTGAAACGTGAAAGTATGAATACTGTACTGTTTAATATTATTACTGCAAGTTTATGTTTGTATCAATTTTCCCAAACTTATTTCGTTCAATTCTAACCCAGATCTCTACAAGGATCTTTATTATTTGGTAAAGGGATCTGACTAATATGTTTGCGAGGTATATATAAATACGTCAACCCAAGTCATCTAAAATCAGTGTTTGTGCTCAAAATTTTCAGCTCTTATTTTTTGCAAATAGTAACAAATGAAAAGACAGTACTGCTTAAAAGTTTGTATTACACACAATTGTTTCTTGTACAAGATGAGGAAACTTCAGCACTCACACTTTGTTACTTATCTCTGAACAATATCAAAGATCGACAAAAAATGTGAGTGTGTGGGTTTATTGTGTAATTCAAAGGGGAATACTGCATTTCATGATGGAAGATCATGTGTTATAAGAGAAGCTGGAGTTAGAGTTCCCTATATATGTGTCTTCAATTCACCACAATGTTTGTTTGTTTTTTGTAGCATAGTACAGTGTCAATATCAAAGCAGCATTAGCTATTAATAATATTATATAACTATGCATCTTTAGTTTCACATCTTAGCCTGCTTCACTAGGTTTAATGGAAACAATTTTCATTATAATCTGAATGCATGTATATATGCTTGCACTAACGTACATTTTTATGCATACCATTATTTAAATGTTGATCATAATAATCAATGAAATATATAGTTGCAACTACCTTTTCATCAAAGTATTACTTTCTTACCTTCTTGTCACATTATCAAAAGAATCCCTTATTATGCAATACTTTTCATTATCTTCAGTAAGTAGGGATATGTTTATGTCATCTAGAGCCCACATGTCGCTTAAACGGTTATTAAATAATTTAAAAACTGCAAATTGATGCCAGCGAAACTGAACAGTGTCCGTTAATGTTAAGCTACAAACTTCCAAGTGTATTGAAGTTGTATCATTTTGAATTTCCTGCTTTATAAATGTAGTGTATCCACGAATCTCCCTCGGAAAATATTCATAAGATTGATTATGATACAGAAAAAGAAGAGGAATCCATTCCTCATCTGTGGATGTTTTTATAGAATATTCCACACCTTCATTGTAATTGTCAAATTTATCACACTGCCCTTCTGTTAATGATGTGTATATCTTGAACTGCATGAGACTGTATAAAGAGATATCATAATTCATAAAGAAAATTGTTAATATTATAAGTACCAAAGAGGAGCTTGTGTAGCTAAAATAAATTCAAAAGTTAGGCATAAATGTGTTAATAAAAATTGATAACACACTATTTAATAATACTACAAAATATTATATATAACTTACAGTCGACTTTTATTGATGCAATTAAATTGGAATGTGAAGTTTTTAATTGCAATACTTTCCATAGAAAACTTCAAATCAGTCATAATGTTCCATGTGGCATGAAGACGCCTAGGAGTCTGTCCATGACGATGACATCCAATGTCTCCGTCGAACCTTTAATAAAACAAAATGTTACAATGACAGAGCCTAGCTAAGTAAGATATTTTTTTGTATTTTGCATTCTGAAAAAAACATTAAGGTAATTTGAGATAATTCTGAATGCATGTACATTATGTTTCATATTTTTCTATAGCTAATTGCAAATCTATTTCACTGACACTGTTTAAACAGAAGCTTATGAAGAAGATTGTATCAGGAAATCTCTCAACCACCATCTGTCATAATTTACCAACAAAAATTCAATGAAAGGGCCTTTCCTTCCCTATTTGTAGCTACATACAGAATGATAAGAAATAAAATGTGCAAGTATTTTGAAATGTCTCAAATTTTATTCATAAAAAAATACTGTTCATAAACTTGCAGATAATTTTATTAATAAAGAAATAATTTTTGTTTGGATTACTTGTAGCCTAAAGTAATCTGCTTTTTTAGGTTCTACTATGGTTATAACAAATATTTAACTTGGATTTTTATTCACAAAACTATTTTACATGTACTGAGTAAAAGAAAAATGCTAAATAATGAAATTGCTGTGAATTTTAGTAGAAAAGTATATTTAACTTGGCTATTTGGGTGACAATCACAGTGTCCAATGAGTGAGTCCGGAAGTACAAGTGGGGCGGGTCTCCACAAGAGTATATTGTAATAAATGATATAATACAGATTTGATTGATACCAGGTGTTTTAAATTAACCTTCAATTACCAGTATGAGCGTGACTTGTAAACCTTCCTTGACCTATTACAAGTATACTAACAGTATCATCTGTCAATACTTACTTTGTGCTATTTGCTCGAATATGATTCCAATTAAAGAATACAACAAAGCAATGACAATTTTTTCCACCATGTTCTGGTTGAACAAAAGAGTAATCAACTTCAGTTACATTTGACAGAGAACAATTGTTAGGTGTAGGTACTGAGGAATTAAAATCTATCCAGTAAGACTCTGTCAGGTCATATTTTTTTATTTCATATGTCAGTCTAAGTCCTATAGTAAGGAGAGCTGCATTACCACCAACACATTTGCCCTTGAGTGTAGAGAATGATCCATCAGTATTTCTCTCTGGAACAGGACTGGTCCATTGAATAGAAGGGACAGGAAAAGAGCAATTGGAATCTACTTGAGTATTTACTTTGGCTGACAAGAGAATAGTTACTGTACCCATTAGAAGTACAAGTAGAATATATGCCATTATTCTTTAATAGAATGAATCGATACTATTTGATGACTAGGTAAGAATGAACAAGTGTTCTTATACCACCACAACATTAATTTCTGTAGGAACTATTAGAAGTACACACACACACACACACACACTCAGGATGAAATTTCATAGGAACATTTGACATATTTTGATTCTATAGCTAATATCCTGTAATTGAATGCTCCACTAGGCAATTAAATCTCTGTAACCAGCTATGTTCAGTGTAATCACATTCCGTAAATGACTTTTTTATTATGCTCAATTAGCTAAATTTTTATGATGACAGAATATTATTAGCATCTAGCTAGTAGTATATTACAAGAATAGTGCAACATGTTCAACAGGTTTGTATAATGCTGGTTATTTTTATCCACTATTAGGTAATCGATTCAAATCTGTTAATAATTCCGAAATGCTTGGGTGAAGACAATTTGTGGGGCCATCCCAAGAGATGCACAAGAATTGTCATTTATGTGTCTATTGTTTTTCATCAGTTTTATGTTCTTATGCAGTCTTCTGTCTGAGTTGTGTGGAATGTGTGTGAACTGTTAGAATGCCATGTGCTCGCTCACCTAAATAATGACATATTATCCAACTAGAAACTGTTCCGGTCACGTTTTACTGATAAGTTTCACATGCATTCTTTGGTGAGCGAGCGTAGCGAGCTAGACACTTACAGGGGTAACACAATTGAAAATCGGGGATGTTTGTTTATTGGCGAGCGTAATTCCATATTTGTTAACTAAATATGCAAAATTAACTCTGGCCTTCTTTTTTGTAGCTAAGAGCTTGTCAACAGTGACTGGTAATTCAAATAGTCAGATTGGCTCAAATTTGGTACTACAAAAGTTGTAGGTGAGAGAGCTTGTTGTCAAGAATTCAAGGTAATTCAGATAGTCAAAGTAACTTCAATTTGATATCAATACTCAAGAATGATGTAAGTAGTAATTTCATATTTGTTGGCTAAAATTACAAATAATAACACTGGTATATTTTTATCGTAGCTGAGAGCTTTTTCAAGAATTACTGGTAATTGAGATTATCAGAATGGCAGATGTTTGATACTACAAAAGTTACCATTAATCAGGTAAGAGAGTGATTTTGTATTTGTTTGCTGAAATAATAAGTCATAACTGCTATTATAGTGTTTGCATGAACAAACATAGTAACAATACTGTAGTTTTATGTTACCTAACTATCAGGCTCGCTCGCCATTTGTGCTCAAGCACACCACTAGTTGGCGAGCGAGCGTAGCGAGCGAGACACTTACAGGGGTAAAAATGAAAAAATCGGGGATGTTTATTTATTGGCGAGCGAGCGTAGCGAGCGAGACAGTATTAGGGGTGGATAATGCAAAATCGGGTATATGTTATATATATGTATGTATGTATGGATGGTACGTATGCCATTTCAACGCGCGCGCGGGGAACGCTTTTCTCCAAAAAACACGGCTTTTTAGGCTTGACCCCAGTTTATTCTGAAACTACAGCATTAAGCAAGCCTTACTTTTTACTTTAGCTCCAAAGTGTGAGAAAATTCAGGCAAAAACGCTTGCTTTTCAAGAAACAAAAAGTTGATTTTACCGGTTACTATGGCATTGACGACCCATTTCCAGACCTAATTTCCAAACTTCGATGTGTGTATGTATGTGTGTGTGTGTGTGTGTGCGCCGTTTTAGGGGGGATACGGAGTGCCGCTTGTTGGTTGTCAAGAGTCATTGGTAGTCACAATGCCGTAGTATTAATGCTAAGGAACCTACTACTACTCGAGGGAATAGCTAAATATGCAAAAATAACTCTGGCCTTTCTTTTTTGTAGCTAAGAGCTGGTTGCATACCCTCCAACTTTTCCAAAGGAGCTTCAGGGACCATAGCCACGCCCGCCACTAATTAACTAAACAAGTACGATTAAAGGCTAATAAATATGTGTAGCATTTAAATTATATTGGATTTTTGAAAGTTTAAAAAAAATTGTGGAAAATAATAATGAATTTTTTCATTATCAAGTGCTTACTCAATGAGGACAGAGATATTGCATGGAACTTTATTCTAGTGCATCTAAGTTTTACGATAGTTGTATACAACTACCTCAAACCTTGGAAGAGATTTACATTTGATGTATCAAAATATATATCCAACATTATTCCCTACACTAAATGACTGTTCATTGTAATAGTAAATTGCTGTTGCTTTTGTTTATGTATTTATTTTATAGTCATTATTATACAAAGTTTGTTGTGCTAGCTAGAAGTAGTAAATAACCACTACTTTATTACTGCTTTTACCTTTAGAGCTTCTACCTATACCAGGGAATTGTTGAAGCCAGCTAAAATCAAAATGGCATTGCCTTCTGGCTCTTTTAAGCTTAGGAGGACCGCAATCGCTCATGTCAACCTCTACAATAACCGTGAATCTACTCCTGCATTTGTGATACTGACGATCTTTTCCCATTTCGCGTAGAGACTTCCTTTACCTTTTGCCGGTTAAAGTAACTTTCCGGGACAAATAGTAGTCTCTTCCGGGACCGGGGACAAAGTTAACAAATCCGGGACGGTCCCGGACATTTCGGGACGGTTGGAGCCTATGTGGTTGTCAACAGTGACTGGTAAATTCAAATAGTCAGAATGACTCAAATTAGGTAAGAAAGTAATTTTTGTGTAGTTTTTGTATTTGTGTGCTAAAATTGATTGTCTTTTGTTTTTGTAGGTGAGGGCTTGTTGTCAAGAGTTCAAGGTAATTCAGATGGTCAAAGTAATTTCTTCAATTTGATACTACAGAAGTTATGAATACTCAAGAATGAGGTAAGTAGTAATTCCATATTTGTTAACTAAAATTATAAATAATAACACTGGTTTATTTTTTATCGTAGCTGAGAGCTTGTTCAAGAGTTACTGGTGATTGAGATTATCAGAATGATTGATGTTTGATACTACAAAAGTTACCATTAATCAGGTAAGAGAGTGATTTTGTATTTGTTTGCTGAAATCAAATGTCATAACTGCTATTATAGTGTTTGCATGAAGTAAGCTAAAAATAGTAACATTCTATGTTACCTAACTATCAGGCTCGCTCGCCATTTGTGCTCAAGCACACCACTAGTTTGTATATATGTTTGGACGTACGTATGTCATTTTGTACTTTGACCCTCGCGTTTTTGTGTTAGTTAGGTGGTCTACCCCGTCCCAAATTGCACTAAACAGAATCCTCTGGTTTATTGATCAGTACCCGTATCACCCTAGAAATTGAATTGTTTACCGTTTTGAATTCTTTTGCGGGTGCAGTTCAAACTTGAAAACTTAAGGGACTTCCATTTCTATTCGAGTTTTTTATAAGCCGTGCGCAACAGTATTTACTTGAAAATACATTGTCCACTAGGCTACCGCTAAGGTAAGTCTGTGTAGGTGCATGTCAAGTTGTGTCAAAACTTTGTGTGTTACAACCACTACTTAGCTAAAGAATATTACAAAGAAAACGTTTAAATAACGTGTATTGTTTTGTTGTTGTTTTTTTCCCTTCAATTCAAACAGTTGCAGAGAGTTGTTACTATGGCACTGAAATCCCTTTACCCTGTATGTGAAATTTAAAAACTGGACCTTATTTTCAGTAGCTACAGTG